>Ga0209699_100142_pt1 | contig 84315 bp, 87 predicted proteins | sample SynthPrep_1_END__FD_187204 | JGI IMG/M metagenome (GOLD analysis project Ga0209699, IMG submission 187204) | Synthetic microbial communities from Ohio, USA - SynthPrep_1_END_DS7_MetaG (SPAdes) (version 2) | ecosystem: Engineered > Bioreactor > Aerobic > Activated sludge | place: USA: Ohio...
TGGCCGTCGGCGGCGCGCCCCGCCCCGCCGCAAGCAGCGCCCGCGCCCTAGCCCTAGCAGGAACGTCGCCCGGACGCGCTGTTCTTTTGAGTTATTCCTTCTCCCCTTGTGGGAGAAGGCGGCAGGCGAAGCCTGACGGATGAGGGGCGGCTGCTCCTCATCCTGACGATCTGAATCCAGTCAGCTCAATCGGCGACGCTGCACCGACACCTCTCATCCGGCCCTGACGGGCCGCCTTCTCCCACAAGGGGAGAAGGATGATTCATCGCGGCGCGCGCTTGGCCAGGATGCGTTGCAGGGTGCGGCGGTGCATGCCCAGGCGGCGAGCGGTCTCCGACACGTTGTGGTCGCACAGCTCATAGACGCGCTGGATATGCTCCCAGCGCACCCGGTCGGCCGACATGGGGTTTTCCGGCGGCTCGGGCGCCTCGCCGGTCGACAGCAGAGCCTTGACCACGTCGTCGGCGTCGGCGGGTTTCTGCAGATAGTCGACGGCGCCGGCCTTCACCGCTGCGACGGCCGTGGCGATAGCGCCGTAGCCGGTCAACATGACGATGCGGGCGTCCTCGCGCCGCTCGCGGATCATTTCGACCACCTTCAGGCCGTTGCCGTCCTCCAGACGCATGTCCAGCACGGCGAAGGCGGGGACCGACTGGCGCAGGGCGTCGTTCGCCTCGGCCACGGAGCCGGCGATGGCGACGACGAAACCGCGCGATTCCAGCGCCCGACCCAGGCGGGTGCGCAAGGCCTGATCATCGTCCAGCAGCAACAAGGACTTGTCGCTGAGGGCCGCAATCTGTTCCGTGATCTGGGTCTCGAGTTCGGACATGAAATTCTCCTGCGGGTTCAGGTCGTGCGTCAGGGACGCAGGGTCAAGGGCCAAGCTCGCGACTGCGACATCAGGTTCCATCGCCTTCCATGGCCGAGGCGGTGACTTCCAGGGCCTGGCGCGGCCAGCGGACCGAGACGCGGGCGCCCCCCGGTTGACCCTTGGCGGCGTCGCCTGAACCCACCGAAACCTTGGCGCCGGACCGTTCCAGCAGGGTGCGGGCGATGAAGAAGCCCAGGCCCATGCCGCCCTGACTGGGAGCGATGGGGGCGGTGACCGGCGGAGGCGGCGCGCGGCGCTCGCGGCGGGCCGGACGGGTGGCCGAGGCGATCTGGGCGGCCAAGGCGCGGCGGGCCTTGGCCTGAGGACGGCTGGTCACATAGGGCTCGCCCAGACGCGGCAGGATTTCGGAAGCGAAGCCGGGGCCGTCGTCGACGATGTCGATCTCGATCCACCCGGCGTCGACCACCCCGGTCAGCTGGACGCGAGCGGTGGCGAAATCGGCGGCGTTCTCGACCAGGGTGGACAGGCCGTGGACGATTTCGGGCAGGCGACGCAGGCGCGGTGCCTCCTGGCCGGGCGGAATCTTCAGGGCGATGTCGAAATCGAGATCGAAGCCCCGGTGCGGTTCCGCCACCTCCTCCAGCAGGGCCTTCAGGCCGATGTCGGCGAACAGGGCGTCGCCTTCCTCAGGCTGGGACGACAGTTGCTTGAGGATGGCGCGGCAGCGTTCCGCCTGTTGCAGGATCAGGGCGGCGTCCTCGGCCGCCGGGCTGCCCGCGGGCGCGTCGCGCAACATCTCCTTGGCGACGACCTGGATGGTGGCCAGGGGCGTGCCCAGCTCATGGGCGGCGGCGGCGGCCAGTCCGCCCAGGGCCGCCAGCCTCTGTTCGCGCTGCAGCACGTCCTGGGTGGTGGCGAGGGCCAGCTCCAGCTTGTCGGCGTCGGCCGCCACCTTCCAGGCGTAGCCGGCCGTGAACAGCACCCCCGTCACCAGAGCCAGGCCCAGCCCCAGGCGATAGAGGCCCGGCAGCTCCAGGTGCTCATGCAGCCGCCACGGCAGCGGCAGGGACCAGGAAAACAGGAAGCCCACGGCGATCAGCGCCATGACGCCCAGAATGACGGCCTGACGCGCAGGCAGGGCCGCCGCCGCGATCGTCACCGGCGCGACCAGCAGCAGGCAGAAGGGGTTGGCTAGGCCGCCGGTCAGGGCCAACAACGTCGCCAGCTGCAGGATGTCGAAACCCAGCTGGGCGGCGGTTCTCGGCCCGTCGGGCAGGCTGCCGTCGATGCGCCGCGCCCGCGCCATGGTGGCCAGGTTCATCACCACGCCCGCGCCGATCACGGTCAGGCACTCCCACAAGGGCAAGGGGAAGTGCAGGGCGAAATAGGCGGTCAGGATGGCCGAGGTCTGGCCGATCACCGCCAGCCAGCGCAGCACGATCAGGGTGCGCAGCGACAGGCCCCGCCCGCGTCGGGGCAGTTCCGGCAGACCGGCCAGTTCGCCGGCCGCCTGGGCCAGCAGATGCGGCGGGGCGTGGGGATGGGCGTGCGACGGGATGGGGGCTTCTGTACGGCTCACCGCTCTTCTATAGACCGGGCGAAGAGCGGCTGCACGGTTCGCCGTGTCGCGGCCGCCGAAACGACTTCCGTTCCCGATAAGGAGACGCCATGCCCCGCCGTCCCGTGATCCTGTTCGCCGCCGCCTGCGCGGTCATCGCCCTGGCGCTGGGCCTGATCACCATGGTGGTCGTCGGCGGCCGCCAGCAGGCGACCCAGACCACGGACGTCGCGACGGGCCAGCCCCTGGTCGGCGGCGACTTCACCCTGACCAATCAGGATGGCCAGGTCGTCGACCAGACGATCCTGAACGGCAAATGGACCCTGGTCTTCTTCGGCTTCACCTATTGCCCCGACTACTGCCCGACCACCCTGGGCGTGCTGAACGCGGTGCAGGAGCGGATGGGCGACAAGGCTGAGGATCTGCAGATCGTCTTCATCAGCATCGACCCCGAGCGCGACACGCCGCAGATGCTGAAGGACTACCTCTCGTCGGACGGCTTCCCCGACGGCGTCATCGGCCTGACCGGCACGCCGGAACAGGTGGCCAAGGCCGCCAAGGCCTATCGCGCCTTCTATCAGAAGGTCGGCGAGGGCGAGGGCTACACCATGAACCACGGCCTGACCGTCTATCTGATGGGGCCGGACGGCCAGTTCCGCAGCGCCGTGGCCCACGACCTGGGGCCCAGCCGCACCGCCACCCTGATCGAGAATGCGATGGAGAAGGGCTGATCACCTTTCCCTGAACGAAGCGCCGCCGGTCTTTTTTGCGGCGCAGCACTCTGTATGATCGGCGTTCCGCATCGGCGGGGGCCGCAGTCGGGGTTTCATGCTCTACGCTTTTCACGAGCTCGCCTATCATTCGGCGACGCCGTTCCGGATCGGGGCCCAGATGGCCCGCCAGTTCTGGACCTCTCCGTTCAATCCGGCGTCGGACACGGCCATCGGCCGCACCGCCTATGCGTCGGCCGAGGTGTTCGAGAGCCTGACGCGTCGCTACGGCAAGCCCGACTGGGGGCTGGAGACGCTTGAGATCGACGGCAAGCCCGTGCGCACCACCGAACAGGTCGTCTGGTCCTCGCCCTGGTGCCGACTGGTGCGGTTCGCCCGCAACATCGGCGACCTGAAGCGCGCGGGCAAACCCGCGGCGGCGCCCGCCGTGGTGATCGTGGCCCCGCTGTCGGGCCACTACGCCACCCTGCTGCGCGGCACGGTCGAGACCTTCCTGCAGGACCACGACGTCTACGTCGCCGACTGGACCAACGCCCGCCAGGTGCCGATGCTGGAAGGGCGGTTCGACTTCAACGACTACATCGACCACGTGCGCGACATGCTCGCGGCGGTGGGGCCGCGCGCCCACATCGTCGGCGTCTGCCAGCCGGGACCGCCGGTGCTGGCCGCCTGCGCGGTGATGGCGGCGCAGAACGACCCGAACCGGCCCGCCTCCATGACCTTCATGGGCTCGCCTATCGACGCCCGCCTGTCGCCGACGGTGACGAACCAGCTGGCCGAGGAAAAGCCCTTCACCTGGTTCAAGTCGAACATGATCCACACCGTGCCCTGGCCCTATCCGGGCGTCGGACGGCGGGTCTATCCGGGCTTCGTCCAGCTCTACAGCTTCATGTCGATGAACGAGGACAAGCACGTCGACGCCCATCGCCGCTATTTCGAGAGCCTGGTCGAAGGCGACGGCGACGGGGTCGAGAAGCACGAGCAGTTCTACGACGAATATCTGTCGGTGCTGGACCTGACCGAGGAGTTCTATCTCCAGACCATCGACATCGTCTTCCAGCAGCACCTGCTGCCCCGCGGCCTGTTGCAGCATCGCGGCGAGACGGTCGATCTGACGGCGATCGCGGACATCGGCCTGGCCACCATCGAGGGCGAGATGGACGACATCTCCGGCGTCGGCCAAACCCAGGCCGCGCACGGCCTGACGCCCAACATTCCCGACGACCGGCGCCTGCTCTACGTCCAGGCCAAGGTCGGCCACTACGGCGTCTTCAACGGCCGCCGTTTCCGCGAGGAGATCTATCCCCGCGTGCGCGACTTCATCGCCCAGAACGAAGCCTTCAGTGTCGTACCGGAACGGTCAGCGTCTGCCGCTTGAGGGCGGCGGCGCCCTGAGGCTGTCGGTCAATCCGCGCGCGCGTCGGCTGTCGATCCGCATCGACGCCCGCGCGGGCGAGGCCGTGGCCGTAGCGCCCAGCGAGCGACGCCTGGGCGAGGTGGTGGCCTTCGCCCGCGCCAAGGCCGGATGGATCGCCGAACGGCTGGCCGCGCGCGTTGACGCCCAGCCGTTCGAGCCGGGCGCAGTCGTGACCTGGCTGGGTCGCCCGGTGCGCCTGGAAGCCAGCGGGGGCGCAGGAGCGGCCCGCCTGATCGACACGCCGGAGGGTCCGGTGCTACGCTCGGGCGGCGAGGGCGAGGCTTTCTCTCGCCGCATCGAGAACTGGTTCCGCCGCGCCGCGCGCGACTTCCTGGTCGAGCGGACCGACGTCCATCTGAAGACCCTGGGCCAGAAGCCGGTGAAGGTGTCCATCGTCGACACCCGCTCGCGCTGGGGCTCGTGCAGCCCGCACAATCGCTCGATCCGCTATTCATGGCGCGTCATCATGGCCCCGCCCGCCGTCGCCGACTACCTGGCCGCGCACGAGGTCGCCCACCTGGTCCACGCCGACCACAGCCCGGCCTATTGGGCGGTGGTCGCCCGCCTGGTCGGAGATCACCGCCCGCACCGCCGCTGGCTGCGCGATCACGGCGCAGCCCTGCATGCGGTGGGCGGATAGGGCTTCAGTCCCGCATCGTCCTGAGCGCGCCCAGGCGGGCGAAGGCCAGGGTCAGGGCCTTGCGGCGCGCGGGCGCCAGGGGCGTCGCCGGCGCGTCGCGCACCACCGCCCCGCCGAAGCCGTCGGCCACGATCAGGCCCGGCTCGTCCGGCAACACGCCTTCGGGGAACTCCGGCGCGACGGCGAAGTAGAAGGCGTCGCAGAAAGGGCCGTACTCCTGCCATTTGCGATCGACGCGGTAGTCGTCGATCCCCGACTTCACCTCGCAGATGACGATGTCGCCCTTGGGCCCCAGGGCCATGACGTCGGCGCGCCGCCCATTGGGCAGGCAGACCTCCAGCAGGGGCGCATAACCCATGTCCAGCATCAGCCGCGCCGCCCCCCGCGTGACGGACAAGGTCGTTTCGGGGCGGCTGAAGACCAGTTCGAGGTGAAGCGCAGCGGCGGGCATTCGCCTTTATGTTCCGCCTATGTTCCTACCGCAAGCGCTGCCGGTTTACGCGCCACTGCTCGCGCGTCTGGCCCCACAGGTTGACCGCGTGCTCATGGAAGGGCGGCGGCATGACGCCCGGCCCGCGATTAATCGAACCCAGCCGCTCGGCCACCTTCTCCGACGCCCGGTTGTCGGGGTCGATGCAGTGGATGACGTCCGGCCAGTCCAGCACGTCGCAGGCGTAGTCCATCGTCGCCGCCGCGGCCTCGATCGCATAGCCCTTGCCCGTGGCGTCGCGGTGCAGGCTCCAGCCCACCTCGCGGCCCGGCCAGCCATAGGGATGCAGCGGCCCGATGCGTCCCATCCACAGGCCGGTCGTCTTCTCGATCAGCGAGAACATGCCCTCGCCGTGCAGCGCCCACATGCCCGCGACCGAAGCGATGCTGCGCCACACCTCATGCCGGGACTGCACCCCGCCGATGAAGCGCGTCGTCTCGGGGTCGCTCATGAAGTCGGCCCAGCGCGGAAAATCATCCAGCGTCGGCGGACGCAGAAACAGGCGTTCGGTCTCCAGCGTCGGACCGAGAGGGGACGTCGGGCGATCGATCACAACAGATACTCGCGTTCAAGGGTGTAGACGCTGCCGTCCCCGGTCAAAACGCTGGAGTAAAGCCCGAAGCGATCCACGCGGATCGGCGGCGACTTCAGCAGATTGTGCCCGGTGATCCAGGCGCCGATGCGGTCGGGGTTCGCCTGGGGCTTCAGATAGGCCAGGGTGACGTGCGGCCGGTATTCGCGCTTCTCAGGCGGAACGCCCGCCCGCTCGCCCGCCGACCGACAACGCCCGGCCAGGACGTTCAGCCGCTCGGACCGCTCCAGCCCGGCCCACAAGGTATGGCTGCGATGCGCGTCGCCGAAGGCGCCGACGCCGTTCAGAGTGACTTCGAACGCCCCTCCGCCCTCGGCCCGGGTCAGCTCCGACGCCAGATCGTCGGCCGTGCGCTCGGACGCCTCGCCATAGAAGGCCAGGGTGACGTGCAGGGCGTCCAGCGGCCGCCAGCGGGCGCCCGGCAGGCCGGACTGGCGCCGCGCCAGGATCTCGGCGATGTCCTCGGGAATGGCGATGGCGGTGAACAGGCGCAACATGCGACCCTTGGTAGCGGGCGGAACCGGCGGCCGGAAGTCCGGTTTTTCTTGCAAGGATGCGTCTGCATCCCGATATTTCAGCCAAAGGTCGGGACATTCCCGGCCGAATGGGAGACTTCTTTCGCGATGAGCGATTTCAACAACGGCTATGCGCGCCCGCTTCCGCAGTCGGCGGACATGTCCGTCGACGCCGGTCTGCGCGCCTTCATGCTGGGCGTCTACAACAAGCTGGCGATCGGTCTGGTCGTCGCGGGCGCCCTGGCCTACGTCACCGGCAACGTCGAGCCTGTGCAGCAACTGCTGTTCGCCCGCATGGACGACGGCCGTATCGGCCTGACGATGCTGGGCATGATCGTCCAGTTCTCGCCGCTGGTCATGCTGTTCGGCTCGATGTTCTTCATGAAGAACCCGTCGGCCAAGGGCGTGAACATGCTCTACTGGGCCGTGGTCGCCACCATCGGCGCGGGCCTGGGCGTGCTGTTCCTGCGCTACACCAACGGCTCGCTGGCCTCGACCTTCTTCGTCACCGCCGCCGCCTTCGCGGGTCTGAGCCTGGTCGGCTATACGACCAAGAAGGATCTGACCGGCATGGGCACCTTCCTGATCATGGGCGTGATCGGTCTGGTCATCGCCTCGATCGTGAACATCTTCATGCAGTCGGGCGTGATGTACCTGATCATCTCGGGCGCCGGCGTGCTGATCTTCTCGGGCCTGATCGCCTATGACACCCAGCGCCTGAAGATGACCTACTACGCCCTGGGCGGCGACAAGAACGCGATGGGCGTGGCGACGGGCTTCGGCGCGCTGAGCCTGTTCATCAACTTCATCAACCTGTTCCAGTTCCTGCTGGCCTTCATGGGCAGCCGCGAATAGGGGCTTTCCAAGTGCGCTATGGCCGTGACGCGGTCACGGCCGACTTGAGCGCAGGCCTCAAGCAGCCCGTAGGGCGATAGGCCAAGAAAGAATGAGGCCCCGGCAGCAACGCCGGGGCCTTTTTCTTTTGTCGCCGCCTACTCCACCACCGTGAACTTGCGGCTGTCGAAGACGCGCAGAACCTGGGCGAGGTCGCGGCCGCGCTTCAGCACATGGCCGCCCTCGCCGATCACGGCCCACTGCCCCTGTTTCAGGCGCAGGGCCGGACGTTTCTCGATCCGATAGAGCGGCGCGTCGCCGTGGCGGCGAAAGACGGCGAACTCAGCGTGGTCCTTCTGGCCGACCAGGGCGTAGTCGCGCCATTCGCCCGCCGCCACCATCCGCCCATAGACCCGCAGCATCTGGTCCAGTTCGCGGCGGTCGAAGAAGACCGGCCCCGCCTCCGGTTGCGCATTCGGACTGTCGACGTCGAAGCTCATGGCTTCAACTTAGGCCGCCTGCGGAGAAACGCCAGCCTCGCGGATTCAGGCCGGGCCGAGGCCTGAACGCTTGTCACCCGCCGCGCGCCCGTCCAAAAGGCGGAACAAGTTCTAGATACGGAGACGAACCCATGGCGACGAGCGAAGGCTGGGACATGCCCACCGGAGACCTCATGAAGGGCAAGAAGGGCCTGATCATGGGGGTCGCGAACTCCAGCTCCATCGCCTGGGGCATCGCCTCGCAGCTGGCCGCCCAGGGCGCCGAGCTGGCCTTCACCTACCTCGGCGAGGGTCTTGAGCGCCGCGTGCGCCCGCTGGCCGAAAGCGTCGGCGCCAAGCTGCTGATCCAGGCCGACGTCACCGACGACGCCTCCATGGACGCCGCCTTCGCCGAGCTGGAGAAGGAATTCGGCACGATCGACTTCGTCGTCCACTCGGTGGCCTTCGCCAACAAGGACGAGCTGAAGGGTTCCTTCGTCGACAACACCACCCGCGACAGCTTCCTGCTGGCCATGAACATCTCGGCCTTCAGCTTCGTCGACGTGGCCAAGCGTTCGGCCCGGCTGATGCCGAACGGCGGCTCGATGATCACCCTGACCTACCTCGGGTCCGAGCGGGTCATCCCCAACTACAACACCATGGGCGTGGCCAAGGCCGCCCTGGAAGCCGCGACCCGCTACATCGCGCGCGACCTGGGTCCGAAGAACATCCGCGTCAACGCCATCTCGGCGGGCGCCATGCGCACCCTGTCGCTGGCCGGCATCTCGGGCGGGCGCGGCCTGCACTCCAAGTCGGCGCAGTTCTCGCTGATCAAGGAAGAGACCTCGATGGAAGGCGTCGCCGGCGCCGCCCTGTGGCTATGCTCGGACCTGGGCCGCTCGACCACGGGCGAAGTCGTCCACGTCGACGCCGGCTTCCACGCCGTCGGCCTGCCGGACGACATGGAAGGCTGAACCCCCGACTTCATGCGAACACAGAGGGCCGCCGGGCGAACCGGCGGCCTTTTTTTGCATCTCCTCCACTACCCGCTCATCCCGGCGGACGCCGGGACCCAGTGCTTTGGCCACATCCGCGCGACTGGGATTGAGGCGCAGATCTGACGGGGCCGTTTGTCGCTCTCACTGGGTCCCGGCGTCCGCCGGGATGAGCGGAAGATAGGTTTCCTCTTTCGACACGCCATCGCCCGGCCTAGCTTGAGCGCATGAGTGCCCTGCGCCTGCCGCCGCCCGCCAGTTTCACCGCCGCCGCCGTGGCGACCGTCGTCGGCTTCGGCGGCACGGTCGCCCTGGTGGTGCAGGCCGGACAGGCCATGGGCGCGTCGCCCGGCCAGATCATCTCCATGGTCACAGCCCTGTGTCTGGGCATCGGCCTGCCCGGCGCGGTGCTGAGCTGGCGGCTGAAGATGCCCGTAGTGTTGGCCTGGTCGACGCCGGGGGCGGCCCTGCTGGCCGCCTCGACGCTGGGTCTCGGCTGGTCGACGGCCGTGGGCGCCTTCGTCATCGCCGGGCTGATGATGGTGCTGACCGGGCTGGTCCCGGCGCTGGGTCGGCTGGCCGAACGCATTCCCGCCGCCGTCGCCTCGGCCATGCTGGCGGGCGTGCTGCTGCCCTTCTGTCTCAAGCTGTTTCTCGTCTTCCCGACCGACATGGCGCTGGCGGCAGGTCTGCTGCTGGTCTTTGTGGTCATGCGGCGTCTGGCGCCCGCCTGGGCCCTGCCCGCCGTTCTGGTCGCCGCCTTCGCCGTTCTGGCGGCGCGCGGCCAGGTCGCCCTGCCCGAGGGGACCGGCCTGTTCGGCGCCCTGTCGCCGGTCATGCCCGCCTTCGATTGGAAGGCGGCGGTCAGTCTGGCCCTGCCGCTCTATCTGGTGACGCTCGCGTCTCAGAACCTGCCCGGTCTGGTGGTGCTGAGGGCCGCAGGCTACGCCCCGCCCGCCGGAAAGCTGATCTTCTGGGGCGGGCTGACCAGCACCCTGCTGGCGCCGTTCGGCGCGCACGGCGTCAATCTGGCGGCCATCACCGCCGCCATCTGCACCGAGCCGGACGCCCACCCCGACGCGGCGAAGCGCTGGACCGTGGGCGTGATCTACGGCCTGTTCTACCTGGTCGTCGCCCTGTTCGCGGCGCCGCTGGCGGGCCTGTTCATCGCCATGCCGACCGGCGCCCTGGCCGTCATCACCGGCCTGGCCCTGATCGCGCCGCTGACCGGATCGCTGGGCGCCATGATGGCCGCGGCCAAGGATCGCGAGGCGGCGGTGCTGACCTTCGCCGCCACGGCGTCGGGCGTGGCCCTGTTCGGGGTCGGTTCGGCCTTCTGGGGCCTGGCGGTCGGCTTTCTGGCCCTGGCGGCGCGGCGCTGGATTCCAGCGCGCGGCTGATCGCCTCACGGCCTTTTACATTTCACGCCCTTTACGCCTTGAGCGGGGCCGTGGCAGCTTCCTCGCCTCGGCCGACTGGCGGCCGTCAGAGCGAGGCGATCATGGCGCACAAGTTCGAAGTCTATCAGGACAAGGCCGGCGAGTTCCGCGTCCGGTTCAAATACAACTCGGAAATCATCTTCTCGACCGAAGGCTATTCCGACAAGTCGGGCGCCAAGCGCGCCATCGAGTCCATCAAGAAATACGTCGGCGACGCCCCGACCGAAGAAGTCTGAGACTGCGCGGGGGCGCGGCGCACCGCCCGCCCCCGCAACCTCGCCTTAAGGCTGCGCCGGGATGCTCAGGCCCCGCTGCACGGCCGGTCGGGCCAGCCCGCGCGCCAGCCAAGCGGCCACGCGCGGGAAGTCCGCATAGCCGACCAGATCGCCCGCGCCATAGTGTTCGATCAAGTTGCGCACCCAGCCCAGGATGGCGATATCGGCGATGGTGTAGTCGTCGCCCATGATCCACTGGCGGCCCTCCAGACGCCCTTCCAGCACGCCCAGCAGACGCCGCGATTCCGCGACGTAGCGATCGCGCGGCCGCTTGTCCTCGTACTCGCGCCCGGCGAATTTATGGAAGAAGCCGACCTGGCCGAACATCGGGCCGATGGCCGCCATCTGGAAGAAGACCCACTGCAGGGTCTCATAGCGCGCCGCCGGATCGGTCGGCAGGAAGCGCCCCGCCTTCTCCGCCAGATAGACCAGGATGGCGCCGGACTCGAACAGGGCCAACGGCTTATGCCCCGGACCGTCGGGGTCGATGATGGCGGGGATCTTGCCGTTGGGGTTCAGCGACAGGAACTCGGGCGTCCAGGTCTCGTCCTTGCTGATGTCGACCAGGTGCGCCTCATAGGGCAGGCCCAGCTCCTCCAGCAGGATGGAGACCTTCACCCCGTTCGGCGTCGTCAGGGAATAGAGCTGGAGCCGGTCAGGATGCTGCGGCGGAAACTGGCGGGTGACGGGAAAGGCGGACAGATCGGCCATGAAGCGCTCCGGCTGGTGTGACCCCCTCCATGTTGGAAGCCTGCGCGCAATCCGCAACCGTGTCAGCGTCAGTCTTCGTCGCGATCGCTGACTTCGGTCGGGCGAACGATACGCAGCCAGCCTTCCTTGATGTGCAGTTCAGGCGCCGCCTCGCGCGTGAAGGGCAGATACCAGGTCGGGCCGCCCTCGGCCGGGGCGATCTCCAGCATGTCGTCGGCGCCGAAATTCTGAACCGACTTCACCTTGCCCAGCACCACGTCGGCCGGATCGCGCCCCTCCAGGCCGATCAGGTCGGTCAGGTAGAACTCGTCTTCTTCAGGCTCAGGCAAGGCGTCGCGGGTGACGAACAGCTTCTGGCCGCGCCGAGCGTCGGCCTCTTCCTTCGTCGCGATCTCCTTGACCCGCGCCACCACGCCCGCCTTGTCCGGCCGCGCCGAAAGCAGGGTCAGCACCGGCTTGCCGTCGGCGCCCAGCAGCGGCGAATAGCCGACCAGGGCCATGGCGTCGGCGGTATAGGCGCTGATCCGCACCTCCCCCTTCACCCCGAAGGCGCCGCCGATCTGGCCGACCAGGATCAGTCTGTCTTCGCTGCTCATGGCCGGGCTCCGTTTGCCGATGCGATGGGTCCAGATAGCAGAAAAGCAGCGCCCCGGAAGGACGCTGCTTTCCCGTTTCAACCGGCCGGGGCCGGATGAAGAGATAAGGCTCAGGCCTGCTCTTCGGTCGCCTCGGCGGCGACTTCAGCCGCAGGGGCTTCTTCAGCCGGCGCTTCTTCCACGGCCGGAGCGGCGGCGGCGGCGGCGGCGGCTTCAGCGGCCTCGGCCTTGGCGGCGGCTTCGGCTTCCAGGCGGTCGGCTTCGCGCTGGGCGCGCTCGGCGGCGCGTTCCTGGGCCTTCTTGCCCGGCTCGCCCTTCTTCGGGTTGTTGCTCTGGGTCCACTTGACCTTGCCGACCAGAACTTCGTCCTGGCTCTGGCTGATGAAGCGGGCGACGCGGTCGGTCGGCTGAGCGCCCTTGGCCAGCCATTCCGAGATGCGGTCAGCCTTCAGGACGATGCGCGGGGTGGCGCTGTCCTTCGGCAGCATCGGGTTATAGCTGCCGACGCGCTCGATGAACTTGCCGTCGCGCGGGCTGTGCGAGTCGGCGATGACGATGTGGTAGTAGGGGCGCTTCTTGGCGCCGCCGCGGGCCAGACGAATCTTCAGCATTTTCAGTCTCTTTCTAGAAAGGCGTTAGTTCTTTTTGGGGAAGCCCGGCAGACCCGGAAGGCCCCCCGGAAGTTGTCCGCCGCCCAGACCCGCCAGGCGGTCCTGAATGGCTTTCATTTCATCGGCCGAGGGTTCCGGCATCTTGCCGCCGCCCAGGGCCTTCAGGCGGTTCATGTCCGGACCGCCGCCGCCCATGCCGGGCAGGCCGCCCATCATGGAGGCCATCTTCTGCAGGTTCTTGCCGCCGCCCTTGGACAGCGACTTGACCATGTCGGCCATCTGCCGGTGCTGCTTCAGCAGGCGGTTGATGTCCTGAACCTCGACGCCGGCGCCCTTGGCCACGCGCTTCTTGCGGCTGGCGTTCAGCAGGTCCGGCTTCTTGCGCTCGGCCTTGGTCATGGAGCTGATGACGGCCAGCTGGCGGTCGATCATCTTGTCCGAGACGTTGTTCTCGGCCATCTGGTTCTTCAGCTTGGCCACGCCGGGCAGCAGGCCCATGATGCCCTGAAGACCGCCCATCTTCTTCATCTGGTTCAGCTGGCCCGCCAGATCGTCCAGATCGAACTGGCCCTTGGCCAGCTTGCGGGCCATCTTCTCGGCCTTGGCCTGATCCAGCTCGCCCGCGGCCTTCTCGACCAGGGCGACGATGTCGCCCTGACCCAGGATGCGGCCGGCGACGCGGCGGGCGTCGAAGACGTCCAGCGCATCGACCTTTTCGCCCGCGCCCAGATATTTGATCGGCAGGCCGGTGACGGCGCGCATCGACAGCATGGCGCCGCCGCGCCCGTCGCCGTCGGCGCGGGTCAGCACCAGACCCGTCAGCGGCAGGCGCTCGTGGAAGGCGCTAGCGGTGCGCACCGCGTCCTGACCGGTCAGGCTGTCGGCGACCAGCAGGGTCTCGACCGGCTTGGCGATCTCGGCGACCTCGGCCACCTCATTCATCAGCCCTTCGTCCAGGGTGATGCGGCCGGCGGTGTCGAGGATCAGGACGTCGAAGCCCTGCAGCTTGGCCGACTGAAGCGCGCGGCGGGTGATCTGGACCGCGCTCTCGCCCGCCACGATGGGCAGAGTCGCGACCTCGATCTGCTGACCGAGCGTAGCCAGTTGCTCCATGGCCGCCGGACGACGCGTGTCCAGCGAGGCCATCATGACCTTCTTCTTGTCGAACTTCGACAGACGCAAGGCCAGCTTGGCCGAGGTCGTCGTCTTGCCCGAGCCCTGCAGACCGGCCATCAGCACGACGGCGGGCGGGGTCGCATTGGTGTTCAGCGGAACCGGCTCTTCGCCGCCCAGCATCTCGACCAGGCCGTCATAGACGATCTTGACCACCTGATCGGCGGGCTTGACCGCGCGGATGACTTCCTCGCCGGTCGCGGCCGTCTTGGCGCGGGCGATGAAGTCCTTGACCACCGGCAGGGCGACGTCGGCCTCGAGCAGGGCGACGCGGACCTCGCGCAGGGCCTCCTCGACATCCTTTTCGGACAGGGCGCCGCGGCCGGTGATCCGGTCGAAGACGCCTGTCAGCCGCTCGTTCAAAGCCTCGAACATTCAAACCCTTTCATGCGCCTGGGCCGTCAGCCTCCATGAGAAACGCCCATAGGCGGGCGACCTCTGCGAACGATCACGTCGACAGAGGCCCTCTCCGGGCTCATCCATCCATGAAAGGATGGGGTCGTCCCGGTGGAGGCGCAGGTTCAATTGCGCCGGAAGTCGCGGCTTATGGCGGAAAAGCAAGGCGATGTCGACTCCGTTTCTCGCGACGAAAGGCGACCACACAAAGGGTTTCTGCGTTGCAGCATGGGCTGGCGCGTTCGGATCCCGCTGATACGGTTCCTGTCCGGCCTCCCCGCTGAGAGACGACCCACATGACCCAAGCCCCCGAGTTTCCCCACGACCGCCTCCGCGACGAAGTCCGGCTTCTGGGCGCCTTGCTGGGCGAGGTGATCCGCGATGAGGGCGGGCAGGATCTCTACGACCGTATCGAGGCGGTGCGGCGGGCCTCGGTGGCCTATCACCGCGACCCGGCCTCGGACGACGCTTCGGAGCTGGAGCGGCTGCTGGGCGAGCTGTCGCTGGATCAGGCCATCGGCCTGACGCACGGCTTCGCCGCCTTCTCCCTGCTGGCCAATGTCGCCGAGGATCGCGCAGGCAAGCGCCGCGCCCAGGCCCAGGCCGAGGCCGGCGAACGGGCCGACACCCCCGAGGGCGTGCTCAAGCGTCTGTCCGAGGCGGGCGCCGACAGGAGCGCCGTGCGCGACCTGCTGGCCCAGGCCCTGATCTCGCCGGTGCTGACCGCCCACCCGTCCGAGGTGCGCCGCAAGAGCGTCATCGACCGCACCACGGCGGTCGGCGAACTGCTGGACGGCTGCGACCGCGACGGGATCGCCTGCGACGCCGAAACCCTGAAGGCGGCCCTGCGCCGCCAGATCGTCATCCTGTGGGCCACGCGGCTGACCCGCGCCTCGGCCCTGGTGGTGCAGGACGAGATCGACACCGTGGTCGACTGGCTGCAGCGCATCTTTCTTCATGTCGCCCCGGCCCAGCTGGCCGAGTGGCGCCGCCTGCTCGACGCGCCCGACCTGACGCCCTTCGTGCGCATCGGCTCCTGGGTCGGCGGCGATCGCGACGGCAACCCCAATGTCGACGCCGACACCCTGCGCGCCGCCTTCCGCAGCCAGGCCCGGGCGGCGCTGGGCTTCTATCTGGACGAGGTGCACGCCCTGGGCGCCGAACTCAGCCTGTCCATCGACCTGACCCGCGTCACGCCCGAACTGGCCGCCCTGGCGCAAGGGTCGGGCGACGCCTCCATCCAGCGCGCGGACGAGCCTTATCGCCGGGCGCTCAGCCAGATCTACGCCCGGCTGTCGGCCGCCCACCCCGTCCTGACCGGCGAGCCGACGCCGCGCCCGGCCCGCTTTGACGCCCCGGCCTATGACGGGCCCGACGCCTTTCGCGCCGATCTGAACGTGCTGCACGACAGTCTGGTGCGGACCCACGGCGCCGTCTTCGCCGACGACCGGCTGGCGCGGCTGATCACGGCGGCGGACGTGTTCGGCTTCCACATGGCGACGCTGGACCTGCGCCAGAACTCGGACGTGCATCAGCGCGTGGTCGCCGACCTGCTGAAGGTCGCGGGCGTCTGCCCCGACTACGCCGCCCTGGACGAGGCCGAACGGCTGGCCGTGCTGGCGCGCGAGCTGGCCAGCCCACGCCCCCTCTTCTCCCCCTATGCCGACTATGCGCCCGAGACGCTGAAGGAGCGCGCCATTCTTCAGGCCGCCGCCGAGGCCCTTTCGACCTTCGGTCCGCAGGCGATCCGCACCCACATTGTGTCCAAGACCGACGCCGCCTCGGACATGCTGGAGGTCTATCTGCTGCTCAAGGAGGTCGGCCTCTACGACCCGGCCGCCCCCAGCGCCTGCCCCATCCAGGCCGCGCCCCTGTTCGAGACGATCGACGACCTGCGCGCCGCCCGCGCCACCCTGGAGCGCGTCCTGGCCGAGCCTTCCGCCCGCGCCGTGGCCGAGGCGCGCGGGGTGCAGGAGGTGATGATCGGCTATTCGGACTCCAACAAGGACGGCTCCTACCTGACCTCGGGCTGGGAGCTGCACGAGGCCTCGCGCGCCCTGCTGGAGGTCACGCGCGCGACGGGGGTGCGGCTGCAGCTGTTCCACGGCCGGGGCGGCGCCGTGGGGCGCGGCGGCGGCTCCGCCTTCTCGGCCGTGCTGGGCCAGCCCGCCGGCACCGTCGCGGGCCGCATCCGTGTCACCGAACAGGGCGAGGTCATCGCCAACAAATACGGCGAGCCGGAAGTGGCGCAGCGCAACCTCGACGCCCTGACCTGCGGAACCCTGCTGGCCTCGCTGGGGCCGCAGTCCGACGCGGGCTACAGCGCCGAGCACGGGGCCGCGGCCGCGCGCCTGTCGGCCGCCTCGATGAAGGCCTATCGGGCCCTCGTCTATGAGACGCCGGGCTTCGTCGACTATTTCCGCGCCGCCACCCCCATCGCCGAGATCGCCGACCTGAAGATCGGCTCGCGCCCGGCCAGCCGCACCGCCTCCCCCGCCATCGAGGACCTGCGCGCCATTCCCTGGGTGTTCAGTTGGTCGCAGTCGCGGGTCATGCTGCCCGGCTGGTTCGGCTTCGGCTCGGCGGTTCAGGGCGAAGACCCGGCCGAACTGCGCGCCATGGCCGAGACCTGGCCCTTCTTCCGCACCGTGGTCCAGAACATGGAGATGGTGATGGCCAAGGCCGACATGGCCATCGCGCGCCGCTACGCCGGCCTGGTCCCCGACGCCGCCCTGGCCGAGCGCATCTATGACGCCATCCGCGCCGAATGGGACCGCACCGTCGCGGCCGTCCTGTCGATCACCGGCCAACAGACTCTATTGGGCGGCCAGCCCGAACTGGACCGGCTGATCCGCCAGCGGATGCCATATGTCGAGCCGCTGAACCATGTGCAGATCGAGCTGATCCGTCGTCGCCGCGCAGGCGACGACGACCCGCGCGTCAGCAACGGCATCCTGCTCGCCATCAACGGCGTGGCGGCGGGTCTCAGGAACAGCGGCTGATCACAGCCACCGGGTCCGCTTGAAGGTGACGTAAAGGCCGATGCAGATGGCGACGATCAAGGCCAGCACCGCCGGATAGCCATAGGTCCAGCGCAGCTCGGGCATATGCTCGAAATTCATGCCGTAGATGCCCGCCACCGCCGTCGGCGTCGCCAGGATGGCGGCCCAGGCGGCCAGTTTGCGGGTGATGACGCCCTGGCGCTGCTGTTCCAGCAGGTTGGACACCTCGAACACCGAGGCCAGGATGTCGCGCAGGCCCGCCGCGCGGCTGGCGACGCGGCGCACATGGTCGGCCACGTCGCGGAAATAGGGCCGAACCTCGCGGTCGATGCAGGGCAGGTCCAGCGACTGCAACTTGACGCAGAGCTCCTCCATCGGCCCCAGCACCCGGCTGAACTTCACCAGTTCGCGACGCAACTGGAACAGGCGGGTGATGTCGTCGCGCGACAGGAAGCTGTCCAGCGCGACCTGCTCCATCTCCAGCACCTTGTCCTCGATGGCGTCGATGATGGGGATGTAGCCGTCGACGATGAAGTCCAGCACCCCGTGCAGGATGAAGTCCGGCCCGTGGCTCAACTGGTGCGGCGAGGCCTCCAGTTGGGCGCGCAACTGGGTGTGCGCCCGCGCCGATCCATGGCGGATGGTGATGACGTAGTTGGGGCCGAGGAAGACGTGGGTCTCGCCATACAGGATGCGGTCGCCCTTGGCCTGGGCCGTGCGGGCGACGATGAAGAGTTCGGAGCCGTAGACCTCCAGCTTGGGGATCTGATGCGCCGACAAGGCGTCCTCGACCGCCAGGGGGTGCAGGTGGAAACGGCGCACCAGGACGTCGAACTCTTCATCCGACGGCTCGTGCAGGCCGATCCAGAGGTACTCCCCCTTGGCCAGGCTCAGCCCCTGAGCCGTCAGCGGCGCTTCGCGCACCCGCTTGCCGTCCTTGTAGACGTAGGAGGCGACGACGCTCATGGGCGCTCCTTCTTTGCTGTGCCGCGATCAGAAGGCTCCGCCTTCTCGACCCCACGCAGCCCGTGACACAGCCAAGGCTTACGCCACCCCGGCCGAAATAGAAAAGGCCCGGCGGATTTCTCCGCCAGGCCTTCTCTTTGGTTGGGCCGCGGTCAGAAGGCTTTCGCCTTCTCGACCCGACGCGGCCCGAGACGCCTAACGGGCCTCAAGTAGCCCGAAGGGCGGTAGGCCACTCAAAATGAGCGGCAGCCCCCTCTTAAGAAGTCGGGAAGCCGCGCACCTTCAGCAGGGCCGCCACGTCCGGGTTGCGGCCGCGGAACTGGCGATAGGCGTCGCCGCGATCCGTGGTGTTGCCCGGCGCCAGGATGATCGACTTGAAGCGGCCGCCGATGTCCGGATTGAAGACGTCGCCCGACTCCTCGAAGTAGGCCCAGGTGTCGGCGTCCATCACTTCCGACCACAGGTAGGAGTAGTAGCCGGCCGAATAGGCGTCCGAGGTGAACAGGTGATTGAACTGCGGCAGGCGGTGCCGCATCACGATCTCCTTGGGCATGCCCAGACGGCCCAGCGAGGCTTTTTCGAAGGCGTCGATGTCGGTCGGCGGCGTCGCCTGGGTGTGCAGGTCCATGTCGACCAGGGCCGAGGACAGGTAGCTGACCGTGGCGTAGCCCTGGTTGAAGGTCGAGGAGGCCTCAATCTTGTCCACCAGCGCCTGCGGCATCGGCTGCTTGGTCTCGACGTGCTTCATGTAGCCGTCGAGGATCGGGCGGCTCAGCACCCAGTGCTCGTGCACCTGCGACGGATATTCCACGAAGTCGCGCGGCGTGTTGCCGAACGACGGATAGGTCACCACCGACGAGAAGTAGTGCAGGGCGTGGCCGAACTCGTGGAACAGGGTCTCGGCGTCGTCCAGCGAGATCAGCAGCGGCTGACCGTCCGGCGCCTTGACGAAGTTGTTGTTGTTCGAGGCCAGGATCGGCTTGGAGCCGGTCAGCTTCGAGAACGAGCGGTAGGTCGTCATCCAGGCGCCCGAACGCTTGCCCGGACGGGCGAAGTCGTCGGCGTAGAACAGGCCGATCAGCTTGCCGGTAGCCTTGTCCGTGACCTCATAGGTGGTCACGTCCGGCTCGAAGGTCGAGACCTGGCCCTTAGGCAGTTGCTTGAAGACAAAGCCGTACAGGCGCTCGGCCATGTAGAAGGAGGCCGCGCGCACGGCGTGCAGCTCGAAGTAGGGCTTCAGCTCGTTCTGATCGAGGTCGTACTTCGCCTTACGCACCTTCTCGGCGTAGTAGAGGTAGTCCCACGGCTCGATATCGTGACCGGCGATCGCCTTCATGTCGGCGACTTCCTCGGCGACGCGGGCCTTGGCCGGCGCCCAGACGCGCTGCATCAGGTCCATCGCCGCGGCCGGGGTCTTGGCCATGGTGTCCTGCATTCGCCATTCGGCGTGGTTGCCGAAGCCCAGCAGGCGAGCGCGCTGCTGACGCAGGGCGACGATGCGGGCGATGGTCGACTTGGTGTCGTTGGCGTCGCCGTTGTCGCCGCGCTTGGCGAACTTGGTCCACACCTGCTGGCGCAGGGCGCGGTCGTCGGCGAAGGTCAGGAAGGGATCGACGCTGGAGCGGGTGTTGACGATGGCCCAGCCCTGGACGTTGCGCGTGCGCGCAGCAGCCGCGGCGGCGGCCTTGTTCGATTCCGGCAGGCCCTTCAGACCGGCCTCATTGGCGATGACGGTCCAGGTGTTCTCGTCGGCCACCACCTTCTGACCGAAGCCGGTGAAGGCGTTCGACAGGTCGGTGTTGATGCGGCCCAGCTCGGCCTTGCCGGCGGCGTCCAGGGCGGCGCCGTTGCGCACGAAGGCGTCGCGGCTGCGCTCGGCCAGACGCTTCTGCTGGGCGTTCAGGCCCGCCGCGTCGGCGCCGTCGGCCACGGCCTTGATGCGGGCGAACAGCTTCTCGTTGAAGGTGATCTCGTCCGAGGCGGCCGACAGGATCGGCGACAGCTCGGTCTCCAGAACGTCCCACTGCTCACCGCCGATGTTCGACGTCATGACACTGAACACGTTCAGGGCGCGGTCCAGCGGCTCGCCGGCCATCTCCATCGCCGCCATGGTGTTGGCGAAGGTCGGGGCTTCGGCGTTGTTCGCGATCGCGGCGATGTCGGCGCGTTGCAGTTCAATGCCTTCCAGGATGGCTTCGCGCATCTTGGGCGCCGTCACCTTGTCCCACGGCGGCACGCCTTCATAGGGGCCGGTCCAGGGCTGCAGCAGCTCGGCGCGCGGCGCGGTCGCCGGCAGGACGGCGCGGGCGATGCGGGCCTCATCGGCGGTCGTCAGGGCGGCGACGGCGCCGCTCACGGCGTTCTCCACGGCCCCGGCCGAGGCGCAGCCCGACAGGGCGAAGAGGCTCGCGCCCCCGATGAGAAGATGGCGTCTGTGCATCCAGGTCTCCCAACCATTGCTGTTTCGGACGTCCTTCGGCGCAAGGGCTTTTGGCGTCGCATAAATCCGGTTTAGTCCTAACTATTGGACGGCGAAACCCCGCGAGGCTAAAGGCCGCTGCATGGCGATAGGCGTTTTCGACTCCGGCGTGGGGGGCCTGACGGTCCACCGCGAACTCACGACCCGCTTTCCGACGCGGGACTTCATCTATCTGGGCGACCAGGCCCACGCCCCCTATGGCGGACGCAGCGGCGAGGACATCGTCGAACTGACCCGCGCGGGATGCGAACGCCTGTTCGAGGCGGGCGCCTCCGTGGTCGTCCTGGCCTGCAACACGGCTTCGGCCATCGCGCTGCGTCGTCTGCAACAGACCTGGATTCCGGGGATGCGCGAAAAGCTGGGCCGACCGGTCAACGTCCTGGGCATCATCGTCCCGACCATCGAGGCGGCCACCGGCCTGCCCTGGTCGTTCGAGGCCGAGCGCGAAAGCCGCCTGGAAGGCGAGAAGAAGCAGGCGATCGACATCACCGGCGTCTTCTGCACCGCCGCCACGGCCATGAGCCGCGTCTATGAGATCGAGATCGACAAGCGGCGCGACGACCTGGCCGTCTTCACCGAGGCCTGCCCCGGTCTGGCCGGTCTGATCGAGCTGGGCGCCCCGCCGGAGGAGCTGAAGGTGGTGGTCGACGACCACGTCGACGCCCTGCGCCGCCGCATCGGCCGCCATCCGGACAAGGCCATCCTGGGCTGCACCCACTATGAGATCGTGGCCGACCTGTTCGCCCAGGCCCTGCCGCCCGGCGTCCAGGTCATCAGCCAGCCCGCCGCCGTGGCCGACTCTCTGGAGCGCTATTTCGACCGCCACCCGGAATACGATCTGGGCTCGTCGGCGCGCCGCGACTTCTTGACCACGGGCACGCCCGGCCCGCAGTCGGATCTGGTCGCCCAGTTCTGGGGCGCGCCCCTGACGTTCGATCCGGCCTAGGCCGACGCCCCCTACTCGGCGGAGCCTGACGCGTTGCGGCGCTGGCCGAAGGTCGGGGCCCGTTCCTTCTGCTGCGCCCAATAGGCCGGGCCGTCGTCCGGCTTGAACATGGTGCGCGGCACGCCGTTGCGGTCCACCACGGCGAAGGTGTTGGTCGAGGCCTGATAAAATAACGTGTCGCCGTTCGGCCGCTTCACCGTCTCGGTTCCCCTCGGCGCATCCTCGGTGAAGGCCCGCACCTTCTGAAGATAGTCATCGGCCGACTTGGCGCCGAAATCCGCGCCGTTGCGCGCATAGAGCCTCTGCACCTTGGCGTCGGCGGTCTCGCGCCGATTGGCGGTGACGGGCGGCTTGGCCGCTTCGACCGCAGCCGTCTCGTCCGCCGCATCCGGCGCCTCCGCCGAAGTCAGGCCGACCGGCTCGGCCGCGCTTCTCTCGCGCGTCTCCACCGCCGAACCGCCGTTGTCGCACCCGGCCAGCACCAGCACCGTCGCGGCCAGCGCCGCCGTCACCCGCATCCGCATGGAAACCCCTCCCGACATTCCGTCGAACACAGTTAGGCACAAGATTTTTGTTCCGACAATGTTCCATTTGCACCCGCACCAACCAGACCGCTTTGTCTCGACGCCGTCACGCGACGCGGCTACAGATTTCCGCATGACCGCACCCTCGCTTTCCGGCCGCAAGGTTCTGCTGATCGTCGGCGGCGGCATCGCCGCCTATAAGGCGCTGGAGCTGATCCGCCTGCTCAAGAAGGCCGACGCCGAGGTCATGACCGTCCTGACCAAGGCCGGGGCCGAGTTCGTCACCCCCATGTCGCTGGCGGCCCTGACCGGCCATCCGGTGCGGCAGGCTCTGTTCATGCCCGAAGACGAAACGGCCATGGGCCATATCGAGCTGTCGCGCTGGGCCGATCTGGTGGTGGTGGCGCCCGCCACGGCCGGGCTGATCGCCAAGGCGGCCAACGGCATGGCCGACGACCTGGCCTCGACCACGCTTCTGGCCACGGACAAGAAGGTGCTGCTGGCCCCGGCCATGAACGTGCGCATGTGGCTGCACCCGGCGGTTCAGGCCAATGTCGCGCGGCTGAAAGGCTTCGACGGCTTTCACGGCATGGCCGTGGTCGGGCCGGACGACGGGATCATGGCCTGCGGCGAGTTCGGACCGGGCCGCATGGCCGAGCCGCCGGTCATCTTCGACGCGATCGCCCGCCTGCTGGCCGGACCGGACGGCCGCCCGCTGGCCGGCAAGACCGCCGTCGTCACCGCCGGACCGACCTTTGAACCCATCGATCCTGTGCGCGGCCTGACCAACCGCTCCAGCGGCAAGCAGGGCTACGCCGTCGCCGCCGCCCTGGCCGAGCTGGGGGCGCAGGTGACGCTGATCTCCGGTCCCGTGGCGCTGGATGCGCCCGTCGGCGTCAACCGCGTCTGGGTCGAGGCCGCGACAGAGATGAAGGCCGCCGTCGAAGCGGCTCTTCCCGCCGACATCGCCGTGATGAGCGCCGCCGTGGCCGACTGGCGCGTGGACGGCGTCGCCTCGGGCAAGATCAAGAAGAAGCCCGGCGGTCCGCCGTCGCTGGCCCTGATCGAGAACCCCGACATCCTGGCGGGCGTCTCCGCCCCCGGCCCGCGCCGCCCGAAACTGGTGGTCGGCTTCGCCGCCGAGACCAGCGACCTGGAGGCCAACGCCCGCGCCAAGCTGTCGCGCAAGGGTTGCGACTGGATCGTCGGAAACGACGTCTCGGACGAGGTCTTCGGTTCGGACGGCAACGCCGTGACCCTGTTCACCCAGGGCGGCGCCGAACCCTGGCCGCGCCAGTCCAAGACCGAGGTGGCGCGCAAGCTGGCCCTGCGCATCGCCGATCACTTCAAGGCCTGAGAGAGACCCTCCCCGACATGACCGTCATCCGCGTCGAACGCCTGCCCCACGCCGAGGGCCTGGCCCTGCCCGCCTATGAGACCGCCGGTTCGGCCGGCATGGATCTGCGCGCCGCCCTCGGCGAGGGCGAGACCGTGGTGCTGGAGCCGGGTCAGCGCAAACTGATCCCCACCGGCCTGAAGATCGCGCTGGAGCCCGGCTATGAGGCCCAGGTGCGCCCGCGCTCGGGCCTGGCGCTGAAGCACGGAATCTCGGCGCCCAATTCGCCGGGCACCATCGACAGCGACTATCGCGGCGAGGTCGGGGTCATCCTGATCAACCTCGGCGAGCTGCCGTTCGAGATCAAGCGCGGCGACCGTATCGCCCAGATGGTCATCGCCCGATACGAACAGGCGCAAATGTTCGAGGTCGAAGCGGTGGACGAGACCGCACGCGGAGCCGGCGGCTTCGGCTCAACCGGACGTTGATCGCGACTTTGCTTTCACACCCGTAGATAATGGTCTAGCGTGGTCGCCATGAATACGCTGGACCAGCTCGTCTATTGCAGCCGCTCGCGACTGGCCCCGGAGGAGGAGGCGTCGGCGATGACGGACATCGTCCATATCGCCGCCTTCCTGAACGCTCAGAACAGCATCACCGGTGCGCTGACCCTGCAGGACGGCGTGTTCGTGCAGGTTCTCGAAGGAACGCCGACAGCTCTGGATATTCTGATGCTCCATCTGCATTTCGATGAGCGGCATGAAGAAATCGAGGTCGTCGCTCGTGGCCAGATCGAGCGCCGCGCCTTTCCGGCTTGGGGCATGACGGCGCCGGCGCGTGGCCGGTGCGAGGCGCTCCGCCGCTTGATCGACAGCCGCTCCAACGATCTGGGTGCCTGGCGCGCGGCCATGGGCGCCCTTCTGGCCGAACCCGCCTGACCGGAAGGACGTTGCGCTCAAGCAGCGAGCCGCCGCGCGGCGAGCGATAGCACAGGGGCGCGCCAGCGCCCCCAACATCAAGCCTGACGGAAGCCCAACACGTCCTGCATGTCGTAGAGACCGGGGCGACGGTTGCGCACCCAGGCGGCGGCGGCCACGGCGCCCTTGGCGAACAGGCTGCGGTCCATGGCCGAGTGCGACAGGGTCAGCATCTCGTCTTCCGAGGCGAACATCACGGTATGGTCGCCGATCACCCCGCCCGCCCGCAGGGAGGCGAAGCCGATCTTGCCCGTTTCGCGCGGGCCGGTGATGCCGTCGTAGGGGGCGCTCCGCAGTTCCTTCAGGTCGCGGCCACGGCCGTTGGCCGCCGCCTCGCCCAGCATCAGGGCCGTGCCCGAGGGAGCGTCGACCTTGCGTCTGTGATGGGTCTCCAGCACCTCGATGTCCCAGTCGCGCGCGTCCAGCCGCAGGGCCGCGTGCTCAACCAGGCCGATCAGGATGTTCACGCCCAGGGAGAAGTTGCCGCTCATGACGATGGCGATCTTGTCGGCGGCGGCCTCGATCTCGGCCTCCTGCTCGGGCGTCAGGCCGGTCGAGCCGACGACCAGCGCCGGTCCGCCCGCCGCAGCGCAGGCCTTGGCCAGGGCGACCGAAGCCTCGGGCGTCGAGAAGTCGATGATGACGTCGCACAGCTTCAGGTCGACCGTCTCGCCGCGATCGAAACGGGCGGCCACCACCACGTCCTCGCGGGCGTCCAGAACCTGTGAAACGGCGCGGCCCATGCGGCCCCGGGCGCCGGAGATGCCGGCGTGGAAGATGTCGCTCACGCGGTCTCTTTCGGATTATCGGCGTCGCCGCCCAGGATGTCGGCCCAGAAACGCTTGGCCTTGCCCGCGAAACTGGTGTTGCGGGGCGTCTGGGTTTCTCCCAGGGAGGCGGCCAGTTCGGACAGCAGCTCCTTCTGACGCGCGGTCAGATCGGTCGGCGTCTCCACGAACAGCTCGACCACCAGATCGCCGCGGCCGCGCCCGTTCAGGTGCGGCATCCCCTTGCCCTTGATGCGGACGGTCTTGCCGGTCTGGGCGCCCGCAGGCACCTCGACCGCCGCCTTGCACTTGCCGTCGCAGGCGTCGGAAACAAGACAGGGGGCGTCGACGATGCCGCCCAGGGCCGCCACCGTCATCGGCACCGGCACCGTGACCAGCAGGTCCAGGTTGTCGCGCTCGAACAGCTCGTGCGGCAGCACCGACAAGAAGACATAGAGGTCGCCGCGCGGCCCGCCGCGCTGGCCCGCCTCACCCTCGCCCGACAGGCGGATGCGCGAGCCGTCGTCGACGCCCGCCGGCACCTTGAGGCTGAGCTTGCGGGTCTTGCGGACCTGGCCGTGGCCCCGGCAGTTGGTGCAGGGATCGGCGATCATCTCGCCCGAGCCGCCGCAGCGGGGGCAGGTGCGCTCGACCTGGAAGAAGCCGTTGGCCTGGCGCACGCGCCCGGCGCCGCCGCAGGTGGAGCAGATGGTCGGCTTGGTGCCCGCCTTGGCGCCCGAGCCGTCGCAGACCTCGCAGGTCATCAGGGTCGGGATGGCGATCTCGACCTCGGCGCCCTTATAGGCCTGCTCCAGGGTGATCTCGAGGTCGTAACGCAGGTCCGAGCCGCGGCGCGGGCCGCTCTGTTGCTGGCGCCCGCCGCCCCGGCCGCCGAAGGCGTCCCCGAAGGCGTCGCCGAAGACCTGGGAAAAGATGTCGTTGATGTCGTGGAAGCCCTGGCCGCCGCCCTGGCCGAAGGGATTGCCCCCGCCTGCGCCGCCGCCCACGCCCGCGTGGCCGAAACGGTCATAGGCCGCGCGCTTCTGCTCGTCCGACAGGACGGTGTAGGCCTCGGAGATTTCCTTGAAGCGGGCCACGGACTCTTCGGAGCCGCCGTTGCGGTCGGGGTGGTGCTCCATCGCCAGCTTGCGATAGGCGCTCTTGAGCACGGCCGCATCGACCGTCCGCTCGACCCCCAGAATCTCGTAATAGTCACGTTGCGCCATCAGGCGTTCGTCCTCTTACTTTCCCGCCGCGCCAGGGTTCTGTTCGGCCTCTCTTGATCTGGAGGCGCTCCGTTCGCGGATGACCGACGGCCTGCCTGATGACATGGGCGCCCGGTCGAATGATGCAAGTTTCATGAAACGGCCCCGCCTGCCGTCTGGCAAGCGGGGCCGAACATCAGCGGGGCGCCGGTTTAGGCGTCCTTCTTCTCATCCGTGTCCGAGACTTCCTCGAACTCGGCGTCGACCACGCCGTCGTCGGCGGGCTGGCCTTCAGCGGCGCCGTCGGCCCCGCCCTGCTGGGCGGCGTACATGGCCTCGCCCAGCTTCATCGAGGCCTGAGCCAGGGTGTTGGTCTTCTCGCGGATGGCCTCGGGGTCCGTGCCGTCCTTGGCCGACTTCAGATCGTCCAGAGCCGACTGAATGGTCGCCTTGGTCGCGTCGTCGATCTTGTCGCCGTGCTCGGCCAGAGCCTTCTCGGTCGAGTGGACCAGGCTGTCGGCGCCGTTCTGGGCCTCGACCAGCTCCTTGCGGGCCTTGTCGGCCGCGGCGTTGGCTTCGGCTTCCTTGACCATGTTCTCGATGTCGGCGTCCGACAGGCCGCCGTTGGCCTGGATGCGGATCGACTGCTCCTTGTTCGTCGCCTTATCCTTGGCCGTCACGTGGACGATGCCGTTGGCGTCGATGTCGAAGGCGACCTCGATCTGCGGCATGCCGCGCGGCGCGGGCGGAATGCCCATCAGGTCGAACTGACCCAGCACCTTGTTGTCGGCGGCCATCGGGCGCTCGCCCTGGAAGACGCGGATCGTCACGGCCGACTGATTGTCGTCAGCGGTCGAGAAGACCTGGGCCTTCTTGGTCGGGATCGTCGTGTTGCGCTCGATCAGGGGCGTGAACACGCCGCCCAGGGTCTCGATGCCCAGGGTCAGCGGAGTCACGTCCAGCAGCAGCACGTCCTTGACGTCGCCTTGCAGCACGCCCGCCTGAACGGCGGCGCCCAGGGCCACGACCTCGTCGGGGTTCACGCCCTTGTGCGGCTCCTTGCCGAAGAATTTCTTCACGGCTTCCTGAACCATCGGCATGCGGGTCATGCCGCCGACCAGCACCACTTCATCGATGTCCGAGGCCTTCAGGCCCGCGTCCTTCAGCGCCTTGGCGCAGGGCTCGATGGTGCGCTGGACCAGGTCGTCGACCAGGGCTTCCAGCTTGGCGCGCGACAGCTTGATGTTCAGGTGCAGCGGGCCCGAGGCGTTCATGGTGATGAACGGCAGGTTGACCTCGTACTGGGTCGTCGAGGACAGCTCCTTCTTGGCCTTTTCGGCCTCTTCCTTCAGGCGCTGCAGGGCCAGCTTGTCCTGGCGCAGGTCGACGCCCTGCTCCTTCTTGAACTCGTCAGCCAAGTAGTCGACCAGACGCAGGTCGAAGTCCTCGCCGCCCAGGAAGGTGTCGCCGTTGGTCGACTTCACCTCGAACACGCCGTCGCCGATCTCCAGGATCGAGACGTCGAAGGTGCCGCCGCCCAGGTCGTAGACGGCGATCTTCTGACCGTCGTTCTTCTCCAGGCCGTAGGCCAGGGCGGCCGCGGTCGGTTCGTTGATGATGCGCAGGACTTCCAGACCGGCGATCTTGCCGGCGTCCTTGGTCGCCTGACGCTGGGCGTCGTTGAAGTAGGCCGGAACGGTGATGACGGCCTGGGTGACCTTCTCGCCCAGATAGGCCTCTGCGGCTTCCTTCATCTTGCCCAGGGTGAAGGCCGAGACCTGCTGGGGCGAATAGTCCTTGCCGTGCGCCTGGACCCAGGCGTCGCCGTTCGGGCCCTTGACGATCTCGAAGGGCACCATGCCCTTGTCCTTGGCCACCACCGGATCGTCATAGTTGCGGCCGATCAGGCGCTTGATGGCGAAGAAGGTGTTGGCGGGGTTGGTCACCGCCTGACGGCGCGCAGGCTGGCCGACGAGGATTTCACCGCCGTCCTGGATCGCGACCACCGACGGGGTGGTGCGGGCGCCTTCGGCGTTTTCGATGACCTTGGGGTTCTTGCCGTCCATGACGGCGACGCACGAGTTGGTCGTGCCGAGGTCGATGCCGATGATCTTGGCCATGGGCTTGTCTTTTTCACTCCTTGCGGCGGGCGATGCGGCGGCCTCGTAACATCAAGCGCCGCGCGTGACCGCCCCCAGTTGGGCTTTTGAAATCATGCCTCGCCGGACGACGCCCGGTTCGGCGGTGGATGGGGTCGGCGGACAAACCCCTAACGAAAAGGGGGTTATCGCCGGATTGGCTCGGATATGGGAAAGACCGCAGGGGCTGCAAGGCCTTCCGCCCGGTTCCGGCCAGATTCCGCGCCTTATGGCGGACAAGGCGACGCGGCGCCGCTAAATTCGGTCGATGATCCCGCAAAACCGCCTGCAATCGTCCAGAAAAGAGCTGAGGGAAGCGCCGACGGCCCTGCCCGGCTTTCGCCTGTGGCCCGGCCTGCTGGACGCCGCTGAACAGGCAGAACTGCTGGCCGAGGTGCGGCGAGGGCTTGAGGCGGCGCCCCTCTATCGCCCCGTCACGCCGGGCGGGCGGCCCTTCTCGGTGCGGATGAGCAATTTCGGCGCCCTGGGCTGGGTGTCGGACCGCACGGGCTATCGCTATCAGCCGACCCATCCCGTGACCGGCGCATCCTGGCCCGCCATTCCCGACCGGTTGCTGAACCTGTGGGACGCCCTGACCGGCTGGCCGAGCCCGCCCGACGCCTGCCTGGTCAACCTCTATCAGGGCGAGGCCAAGATGGGCCTGCATCAGGACAGGGACGAGCGCGACCTGACGGCGCCCGTGCTGTCGATCTCCCTGGGCGACACGGCGGTGTTCCGCATCGGCCCGGCCGAGGGCGGCGCGACCGCCGCCGTGCGCCTGGCCTCCGGCGACGTCTGCGCCTTGACCGGCCCGGCGCGGTTGGCGCGTCACGGGATCGACCGACTGCTGGCGGGCTCGTCGCGGCTGCTGCCCGGCGGCGGGCGGGTCAACCTGACCCTGAGGGTCGCGGGATAGGCGGAAAGATTCGACGGCGCACAAAAAGCCGGGGCACTGTCACGCCTTCCACAGCGCCGACCGGAGACCCGAGATGACCCTGATCACCCGGCCCGAGGGCCTGAGCCCCGACCAGATCGCCCCCAGCCGCCGCAGCCTGGGCGCAGCCACGGCGGGCGGGCTGTTCTTCGCCGCCTACGCCCCCGCCGCCCTCAGCCAGTCGGCCCAGCCGATCGCCACCGACACGGCGGGCCTGATCACGGCCGACGCGGCCTATCCAGCGCCCGACGGCTTCGCCCTGCCCGCCTATGTCGCCCGCCCCGAAGGCGCCGGCCCCTTCCCCGTCGTCATCGTCGTGTCCGAGATCTTCGGCGTGCACGAATACATCCGCGACGTCTGCCGCCGCCTGGCCAAGACGGGCTATGCGGCCGTGGCCCCCGCCTTCTTCGTCCGCGTCCAGGATCCCGCCCCGCTCAGCGACATGCAGGCGATCCAGCGCATCGTCGCCGCCGCCGGCTACGACCAGGTGATGGGCGACATCGGCGCCACGCAGGACTGGATCGGCGCCCAGTCCTGGGCCAAGGCCGACAAGGTCGGGATCACCGGCTTCTGCTGGGGCGGCAAGGTGGTGTGGCAGGCCATAGCCCGCTTCCCGACGCTGGACGCCGGGGTCGCCTGGTACGGCCGCCTGTCCCCCGCCGCCACGGCCACTGACGAACAGAAGACGACGGGCCGCCCCTGGCCCATCGACCTGGCGGGCGAGCTGAAGGCGCCGGTGCTGGGTCTCTACGGCGGTGCAGACAGCAGCATTCCCAACGACACAGTCAAAGCGATGAACGACGCCCTGAAGGCCGCTGGCCGGAGCGACAGTCAGATCATCCTCTATGACGGCGCCCCTCACGGCTTCCACGCCGACTATCGCGCCTCCTATCGCGAGGCGGACGCGAAGGACGGCTGGCGGCGGCTGCTGGCGCTGTTCAATTCGAGATTGAAAAACTGACCCTTCCTCCCGCTCACCCCGGCGGACGCCGGGGCCCAATGCTTTGGCCGCAAGCGCGGCGCGGGAAGCCAAGCAAAGAAAAACGGCCCGACGCGTCTGCGCCGGGCCGTCGTCGTTTCAGCGTGCGAAGGCCATCAGGCCTTGGCGTCGAAATTCCCGCCGGTCGTGTTCGGGTCCGCATAGGCGCCGCCCGCCGCCGGGCCCGAGCCCTTGGCCGCGACCACCACCATGGCCGCGCGCACGGTGCGGCCGAACAGGGCGTAGCCCGGCTGCAGCGTCTGGATGACGGCCCCGCCCGGCACGGTGTCCGAGGGTTGCTCCATCATCGCCTGATGCAGGTGCGGATCGAAGGCGTCGCCCGGCGCCGGATCGACGCGGGTCAGGCCGTTGGCCTCGAAGGCCGACAGCAGGGACTTCTGCGTCAGCTCCAGCCCCGTGACCATGGCGGCCGCCGGACCGTCCGCATCCTTGGGCGCCGTCGCCAGACCGCGCTCCAGGGTGTCGGCCACGCTCAGCAGATCCTTGGCGAAGCGCTGGATGGCGTAGGCGCGGGCGTCGTTCTGCTGCGTCTCGGCGCGGCGCTTGACGTTCTCGGCCTCGGCCACGGCGCGCAAGGCGCGGTCCTTCCACTGATCGCGCTCGGCGATCAGGGCGTCGACCACAGCCATGTCGCCGTCGGCGCCTTCCGCCGCAGCATCCGCCTCGGACTCCTTGATGTCCTGCTCGAGTTGATCCCGGGTCTCGTCGTTGATGTCGTTCACGTCTCTTGTCCGTCCAGAATCCGGCCCAGCACCCGGGCGGTATAGTCCACCAACGGGATGACACGGGCGTAGTTCAACCGCGCGGGCCCGATGACGCCGATGGCGCCCAGCACCCGCTGCCGGCCCGACATATAGGGCGCCGCGATCACGGCGGAACCCGAAAGCGAAAAGAGTCGCGTTTCCGCGCCGATATAGATGCGGACGCCCTGGGCCGCGCCGACGTCGTCCAGCAGGCCGATCAGCTGTTCCTTCTGCTCCAGATCGTCGAACAGGACGCGCACCCGTTCCAGATCCTCGGCCGCGCGGGCGTCCTGCAACAGATTGCCGCGCCCGCGCACGATCAGGTTGCGGTCGTGGCCTGCGCCGCCCGCGCCGCCGCTCCAGGCGGCCAGCCCGTCCTCGACCAGGCGGGCGGCGGCGGCGTCCAGATCGCGCCGGGCGGCCTCCATCTCGGCCTTCATCTCATGCCGGGCCTCGGCCAGCGGACGGCCCTTCAGCCGGGCGCTGAGAAAGTTCGACGCCTCCTGCAGGGTCGAAGGCGTGACGCCCGGCGCCAGATTCATCAGCCGGTTCTCGACCACCCCGTCGTCAGCGACCAGCACGGCCAGCGCCTGTCCGCCGCCCAGGGCCACGAACTCCACATGACGCACGCCCGCCTCGCGCACCGGGCTGGCGACGATTCCCGCCCCGCCCGCCAGACCCGACAGCAGGGACGAGGCCGCATCCAGCGCCTCTTCGACATTGCGGCCGCCGCCCTTGGCGCCCAGCACGGCCAGCCGGGCGTCGATCTCGCGCCGCTCCTCCTGGCCGATGTCGCCTACCTCCAAGAGGCCGTCCACGAACAGCCGCAGGCCCGCATGGGTCGGCGCCCGCCCGGCCGATGTATGCGGCGAGGCCAGCAGCCCGGCCTGCGTCAACGCCTGCATGGTGTTGCGGATCGAAGCGGGCGACAGGTCCAGCCCGGCGCGCGACAGGGTGTGCGACCCCACCGGCTCGCCCGTCTCCAGATAGCTCTCGACCACCCGTCGGAAGATGTCGCGCGCCCGCGCGTCCAGCGTCGCCAGGCCCGGCGAGGGATGCAGCAGGCTCATGCCGTCATCCTCCGCGCCGCCCAGTCCGCGCGGGTCAGGCGATGGACCAGGCAGTCGTCCGTCCCGTTGAAGACACGCCGCCCCTCCGGCCGGAAGCCCAGCCGCTGATAGAAACGATGCGCCTGCGTGTTGGAGTTGAGCGGATCGATCACCACGGCCTCAACCTGCGGCCGGGCGAAACAGGCGTTCAACGCCTGGGTCATCATCTGCGTCCCATGGCCCCGGTTCAGGGCGTCGGCCTCGCCGATCCAGATATCGAGGGCGCGCAGGTTCGGCTCGATCTCGCCCCAGTAGCCGTTGGGCTCGCCCGCCGGGTCGATGTCCAGCATGGCGCCGATCGGACGGCCGTCGACCTCGGCGATGAAGTAGCGGAAGACGTCGGACTGCGCAGCCAGCTCCTCGTCCCAGTCGGCGGCCTCGTGTTGGTCGGGGTCGTCGGTCAGGCAGGCGACGACGTGCGGCGCCTTATCCCAGCGCATCAGGATCGCGGCGTCGGCGGCCACGGCCGGACGAAGACGCACGACAGACGGGTCAGGGCGGGACAGGCTCATGGTTTCAGGATAAGCACGCGCCATCCCGCTTCCAAGGAATTCCCATGCGCCCGTCCGAACGCACCCCCGAACAACTCCGCACCGTCACGCTGGAAACCGGCGTCAACCGCTATGCCGAAGGCTCGTGCCTGGTGTCCTTCGGCCATACCAAGGTGCTGGTGACGGCCTCGATCGAGGAGAAGGTGCCGGGCTGGATGCGCAACAGCGGCCAGGGCTGGGTCACGGCCGAATACGGCATGCTGCCGCGCGCCACCCACACGCGCGGCCGCCGCGAAGCCGCCGCCGGCAAGCAGTCGGGCCGCACCCAGGAAATCCAGCGCCTGATCGGCCGCTCCCTTCGCGCCGTGGTCGACCTCAAGGCGCTGGGCGAACGTCAGGTGCTGATCGACTGCGACGTGATCCAGGCCGACGGCGGCACGCGCACCGCCTCCATCACCGGCGCCTGGGTGGCGATGGCCTCGGCGCTCAACTACCTCAAGGACGAGGGCGTGCTGACGACCGATCCGATCCTGGATCAGGTGGCGGCCGTGTCGTGCGGCGTGTTCAACGACCTGCCGGTGCTGGACCTCGACTATGAGGAAGACTCCACCGCCGAGGCCGACAGCAACTTCGTCCTGACCGGCGCGGGCCAGATCGTCGAAATCCAGGCCACCGGCGAGAAGCGCGGCTTCAGCCGGGCCGAATTCGACCGCCTGTTCGAACTGGCCGAAATCGGCTGCACCGAACTGTTCGCCCTGCAGCGCGCCGCCGTCGAGGCCGCCCGTCGATAAGGCTTTTCGCGGAGCCGGATCGGGGCCATCGTCGTTGCAAAGGCGAACCCCGATCCGGAGCCCCGCATGACCCGACCGCCCCTTCTGGCCTGCCTGATCCTCGGCGGCCTGCTCGCCGCCTGCCAGCCGCGCCCGGAGCCGGCGGCCTCCGCGCCGGCCCCGACGCCCGCGCCTTCCCCCGCCCGCGAGCCCGAGGCCCGCCTGCCCGAAGGCCCGGACATGGCGCCCCAGCCGGTTCCGATCGACGACCGGCCCTGCCTTGAGACCCTGGGCGAAGCGGCTTCGGCCCGCCTGGTCCAGCGCTGCATCGCCGTCAGCCCCGCGACCCGCCCGCCCTGCCACGCCTCCAACCCCTGCGACCTGATCCAGGGCGAGATCGACCGTTCCTGCGCGATGTGGACCCGCGACGGCGAAACTCCGCCGAAAGAGTGCATGGGCTGATCCTCTCCCTCCCCTTCATGGGAAAGGAGAAAGCGCGCTCAAGCAGAGAGCGACCGCGTCGCGAGCGATAGCGCACAAAAAAGACCCCGGCGGATCCCTCCGCCGGGGCCTTCTTCAGTTCAGCGATAACGCCGAGGCTTAGTCGCGACGGCGACGGCCGCGGTCGCCGCCGTTGCGGTCGCCCTTGGGACGGCCGCCGGTGTCTTCCGACAGCGGGGCTTCACCGCGTTCAGCGCGCTCGGCGTTGATCTTGTCGGTGATGTCCTCGCCGGTTTCCTGATCGACGACCTTCATCGACAGCTTGGTCTTGCCGCGATCGTCGAAGCCCAGGAACTTGACCTTGACCTCCTGGCCTTCCGACAGGACGTCGGCCGGGTTGGCGACGCGCTCCAGGGCGATCTGGGACACGTGGACCAGGCCGTCCTTGGCGCCGAAGAAGTTCACGAAGGCGCCGAAGTCGACGACCTTCACGACCTTGCCGGTGTAGATGGTGCCGACTTCCGGCTCCGAGGCGATGGATTGGATCCAGGCCTTGGCGGCTTCGATCTTCTCTTGCTCGTTGGCGGCGATCTTGATGGTGCCGTCGTCGCCGATGTCGATCTTGGCGCCGGTCTTTTCCACGATTTCGCGGATGACCTTGCCGCCCGAACCGATCACTTCACGGATCTTGTCGACCGCGATCTTGATGGATTCGATCTTGGGCGCGAACTCGCCCAGCTCGGCGCGCGGGGCCTCCATCGCCTTCGACATTTCGTCGAGGATGTGCAGACGACCGGCCGAAGCCTGCGTCAGGGCCTGCTGCATGATCTCCTTGGTGATGCCGGCGACCTTGATGTCCATCTGAAGGCTGGTGATGCCTTCCGAGGTGCCCGCGACCTTGAAGTCCATGTCGCCCAGGTGATCTTCGTCGCCCAGGATGTCCGACAGGATGGCGAACTCGCCCGACGGCTCCAGGATCAGACCCATGGCGATGCCCGAGACCGGACGGGCCAGCGGCACGCCGGCGTCCATCAGGGCCAGCGACGAACCGCAGACCGTGGCCATCGAGGACGAGCCGTTGGACTCGGTGATCTCCGACACCAGACGGATGGTGTAGGGGAAGTCTTCCTTCGACGGCAGCATCGGGCGGATGGCGCGCCAGGCCAGCTTGCCGTGGCCGATTTCGCGACGGCCCGGCGAGCCCATGCGGCCCGCTTCACCGACCGAATAGGGCGGGAAGTTGTAGTGCAGCAGGAAGGACTCTTTGTAGGTGCCCGTCAGGCTGTCGATGTACTGCTCGTCCTCGCCGGTGCCCAGGGTGGCGACGACCAGGGCCTGGGTTTCGCCGCGCGTGAACAGCGACGAACCGTGGGTGCGCGGCAGGACGCCGACTTCCGAGACGATGGCGCGGACCTTGTCCAGGGCGCGGCCGTCGACGCGGTGGCTGTTCTCGATGATGTCGCGACGCAGGACGTCGGCTTCGCATTCCTTGAACGCGGCCGAGAACTTGGACGAGTCGACGCCTTCCGGCTTCTCCTCGGTCTTCACCAGGGCTTCGGCGGCCTTCTTCTTGGCGGCGTCGACGCCCGAGCGGCGGTCATACTTGCCCGGATGGGCGTAGGCGGCCTTGATCTCTTCGCCGACCAGCGCCTTGATCGAGGCGACCACGTCCGAGTGGTCTTCGGCCTGGAAGTCGAACGGCTCCTTGGCGGCGTGCTCGGCCAGGTCGATGATGGCGTCGATGACCGGCTGCATGCCCGCGTGCGCGAACATCAGGGCCTCGAGCATCTTCTCTTCCGACAGCTCCTTGGCTTCGGATTCGACCATCATCAGGGCGTCCTGCGTGCCCGCGACGACCAGGTCCAGGGCGCTTTCGCCCATCTGGTCGATGGCCGGGTTCAGCACCAGCTCGCCGTCGATCATGCCGACGCGCGCGGCGCCGATCGGGCCCATGAAGGGCACGCCCGAGATGGTCAGAGCGGCCGAGGCGGCGACCATGCCCAGGATGTCGGGATCGTTCTCAAGGTCGTGCTGCAGCACGGTGACGATGACCTGGGTCTCGTTCTTGAAGCCCTTGACGAACAGGGGGCGGATCGGGCGGTCGATCAGGCGGGAGACCAGGGTCTCCTTCTCGGTCGGACGGCCTTCACGCTTGAAGTAGCCGCCCGGGATCTTGCCGGCCGCAAAGGTCTTTTCCTGGTAGTTGACCGTCAGGGGGAAGAAATCCAGGCCCGGCTTGGGCTGACGGCCGTAGACGACGGTGGCCAGGACCACGGTCTCGCCGTAGGTCGCCAGCACGGCGCCGTCGGCCTGACGGGCGATGCGGCCCGTCTCGAGGGTCAAGGGGCGTCCGGCCCACTCGATCGTCTTGCGTTTGATATCGAACATGTTTCGTCTTTCGTCTCCCGCGGGCGTATTCCCGTCGGGGGTGTGCGGAGCGTCAGGCCGTTCAGTCCTTAACGGTCCCCGTTGACCTGACCGCGACATCGCGGCCGGGCGGGTGATTGAGGACCGGATTCAAGGCCCTCGCGTCGGTTGCGCCGGTAAGACCCGCGGCGCGCGGGAAAGCGTAGTCTAGGAGCGGAACGAGGCGCGGACGTGTCCGCCCGCGCCTCGTGGAATTATCCGATCCGCAACCGGGCGCGCCTTAGCGACGCAGGCCCAGCTTGGCGATCAGCGCCTGATAGCGGGCGCTGTCGGTCTTGTTCAGGTGGTCCAGAAGGCGACGACGCTGCGAAACCTGCTTCAGCAGGCCACGACGCGAGTGGTTGTCCTTCTTGTGAGTCTTGAAGTGCTCGGTCAGGTTGGCGATGCGTTCCGTCAGGATCGCGACCTGGACTTCCGCCGAACCGGTGTCGCCCGTCGAGCGAGCGTTGTCGGCGATGACTTCAGCCTTACGTTGAGCCGTAATCGACATCAGAGTTCTCCGTTATGGGAGGTTGAAAACACGATCGGGTTCAAGCCGACCGGCCCTGAGATTGCCGAGCGCGACCAGGGTTCCGCCCTCGAAGACCGAAACCAGCCGCGAGCCGGCGGGCAGCCGGTCCTTGAGGGTTTCAATCTGTCGGGGGAGCAGAACGATCGGCCGTCCCTGCCTCAGAGAGAGGGCGTCCTGATCCGTCACGGCCAACTCCGGGATGTCGTCCAGAGCGGTCGAAACGGGCAGCAAGCCCTCAAAGGCGGCGCCCTTATGCGCCAACTCTTCCAGAAAATCCAGCGTTACGGCGTTGTCGATCGAGAACGGCCCCACGCGCTCGCGCCGCAGGTCCGAGACATGGCCCTCGGCGCCCAGCATGATCGCCAGGTCGCGCGCCAGGGATCGGACATAGACGCCCTTGCCCGTGCGCATCGTGATCTCGACGTGATCGGCGTCCGGCGCGGCCGTCACCACCGCCTCATGAATGGTCACACGGCGCGACTGCAGCTCGACCTCGACCCCCGCCCGCGCCAGGTCATAGGCGCGCTCGCCATTGACCCGTACGGCCGAAAAGGCGGGCGGCGTCTGATCGATCTCGCCGACGAAGGACGGCAGGGCCGCCGCCACCGCCGCGACCGAGGGGCGCACGTCGGAACGAGCGATGATCTCGCCCTCGCGGTCGATGCTGTCGGTCGAAATGCCCCAGTGGATGGTGAAGCGATAGACCTTCTGCGCCTCCATCATGAAGGGCACCGTCTTGGTCGCCTCGCCCAGCGCGATGGGCAAGATGCCCGAGGCCAGCGGGTCCAGCGTGCCCGCATGGCCCGCCTTCTGGGCGTTGAACAGGCGACGGATCTTCGTCACCGCCTCGGTCGAGCCCATCTCATAGGGCTTGTCCAGGCACACCCAGCCGTTGACGATGTCGCCCCGCTTGCGTCGCGCCATGGGATCAGTCTTCGCCCTGGTCGTCAGCGTGTTCGATATCGGCGCGCACGCGCGGATCGTTGAACAGGCGGTCCATGTGGCTGGCCGTGTCGAAGCTCTCATCGTGGCGGAATTTCAGGTCCGGCGTGAACTTCATGTCGATGCGGCGGCCCAGCTGACCGCGCAGGAATTTGGCATGGTCGTTCAGCGCCTTGATGATCTCGCTCTCGTGACCCGTCGTTTCGGCGGCGTCGACGCCGGCGCCCAGCGGTTCGACGAAACAGGTCGCGTGGCGCAGGTCCGGGCTCATCCGCACCTCGGTCACGGTGACGGAGACGCCGACCAGGGCTTCATCGTGAATCTCATGCTCGCGCATGACGTCGACCAGGGCGTGGCGGATCAGTTCGCCGGCGCGCAGCTGGCGCTGCGACGGCCCCAGCGGGCCGCTGGCGTTGCGGGTGTGTTGCTTGCGGGCCATCGTGGGCTCCTCCTGCTCGCGCCGCCGGGGATCGGACGCCGGCTCTGAAACGCGAAGGGGCGGGGTCTAGTCGCCTGCGCCGCTCAAGTCCAGTTCCGCCGCACCCTGTTCCGCCTGCCGGGCCGCCCGCATCACCGCGCCCGAGGTCAGGCTGCGGGCCATGGGCATGGGCAGGCCGCCCGCGTTCAGCACCTCGGCCGTCCAGTGATTGCACAGGTGCCCGACCCAGAAGGTCTCGCCGCTGGCGTAGAAGACGGCGTCGTCGCCGTCTCTCTGCGCCGAAACCACCACCTGCCCGCCTTCATCCAGCCGCAGCGAATTCGCCACCCGTGCGCGCAGGGCGGCGAAGCCCTGGGGCGACAGGCGCAGCGTCGCCCGCCCCGGCTCGGCGAACAGCGCCGGATCGGTCGGATCGGGGTCCAGCATGAGCACCGAAGGATTGCCGCCGGGCTTGAAGAAGGCCCGCGCCCCGTCGGGCAGGCGGCCGCTGATCGCCCCCTGTTCGACATAGAAGACGGAGTCGCCCCAGCCGATCCGCACCCAGTCGCCCGGCGGCAGGGACCGCACCGCCCGCGCCAGGGCGTCGTCGCCCGTCGCCAGCGCCGCGCGCGGCACGGCCAGGTCGGTGTGAAAGCCGTTGTCGAGCAGATGGACGACGATCGCCGTCTCCGACGATGCGGCGGGGAACAACGCTGGATCGCCCGGCCGCTGCGCCGTCCACACCCCGGCCAGCAGGCCGATCAGGACAGCCAGGCTCCAGCGGATCAGCACCTCCGCGCCGCCTAGTTGGTCCCGAAGGCGGCAGGGACGTCGCGGGCGGGCGAAGAGCCCTGCATCGTCGCCCATTCGCCGCGATAGTCGTAGTTCAAGGTGACGCAGTGACGGAACTGACCGTCGGCCCAGCGCCCGACCGTCTCGATCGTCAGGGGATGGCCGGCGCGCACCCGTCCGACGACGATGAAGGCCTCGTCCGAGCCGGGGCACAGGGCGCGCGACAGGGCGCGGCCGTCGCCGTCGGTCGTGATGCTGTAGACCCCGCCGTCCGCCGCCCCCTGCGGCAGAACGCGTCGCACCTGATCCGGCCCGCCGCGCTCGAACCGGGCCGACCCGCGCGAGGTCGAAGAGAACAGATTCCTCACCGAAGTGGCGCCGAACCAGCCGCGCTCGACCTCCAGCGTCACCCCGCGCGTCAGGGCCTGGGTGGCGCGGTCGCGCGCATCGAAGGACAGGAAACGAGTATCGGCCATCGCCGGCGTCGCCAGGGCGCCCAGGCCGGCGACGATCAGCAGCAGAGACAGGTCAGGACGAGGCATGGCGGCCCATTCATTAGCGCCCCCCGACGCGATAGAGCCGAACCCTAAGGCCAAGCGGGCTTCAGATGAAGCCCATCGAGTGGAAAGACGGCGGTCGATCCGTCATGATGCCCCTCCCCCCGCTACATGACCCAAGACCGTGTTCACAGACCCCTTCGACATCGACAACTACGCCCAGGATCCGGATCACTATCTCGCCGTGCCCTTCGTGCCGACCGAGGAGGACACGGTCGAGGCCATGCTGAGCCTGGCGGGCGTCGGCCCCGGCGATCGTCTGTATGATCTCGGCTGCGGCGACGGACGCATCGTCATCGCCGCCGCTCGCGATCGCGACGCGCGCGGCGTCGGCGTCGACGTCGACCCCCTGCGGATCGCCGACGCCATGGAGTTCGCCGGCTGGGCCGGGGTCGAACACATGGTCGACTTCCGCGAGGAAGACCTGTTCAGCGTCGATGTCCGCGAAGCCACCGTGGTCAGCCTCTATCTGCTTCAGTCCATCAATGTGCAGTTGCGCCCGCGCCTGCTCAGCCAGCTGAAGCCCGGCGCCCGCATCGTCTCCCACGCCTTCGACATGGGTGACTGGCAGGCCGACGAGCGGATCAAGGTCGCTGACGGCTACATCTACAAATGGACGGTTCCCGCCTCGGTCGCAGGTCAATGGAGCTGGACGGGCGCCGACGGAACGCCGTGCCGGTTGGAGCTGGAGCAAACCTATCAGCAGGTCACGGGCCGCGCTTGGCTGGGGGAGGACGAGGCGCGCCTCGTTGCCGCCGAGCTGACCGGGGAACGGCTCGAAGTCGAACTTCAGGTCGACGACGCAGCCCCGGTCCGGCGCTTCATCCTGACCTTCGCTGACCGTGCTCTGAAGTCCGTCGCCGAGGCCTGACCTCACTCACCCGCTCATCCCGGCGGACGCCGGGATCCAGCGAGAGCCTCACACCCCGCACTCGCCAATCCCTCCGGCCGCCCGCGCCCGTGGCCAAAGAACTGGCTCCCGGCGTCCGCCGGGATGAGCGGGCGTCGGGGTCGAGCGCGCCCCAAAGACAAAGGGCGCGGCTTCCGTGGAAACCGCGCCCTTCATGTTTCAGGCCGTGAGGCTCAAGCGTCCTAGTCCAGGGTGCGCTTGATCTCTTCGACGGTGAAGCACTCGATGTAGTCGCCTTCCTTGATGTCCTGGAAGCCGGCGAACTGCATGCCGCACTCCTGACCCGAAGGCACTTCGTTGACCTCGTCCTTGAAGCGCTTGAGCGTGTTGAGCACGCCCAGCTCCAGCACCACCACGTCGTCGCGGATGATGCGGACGCGCGCGCCCTTGCGGACCACACCCTCGGTGACGCGGCAGCCCGCGACCCGGCCGACCTTGGTGATGTCGAAGGTCTGCAGCACCTTGGCGTTGCCCAGGAAGGTTTCGCGCTGGAGCGGCGCCAGCATGCCCGAGAGCACGCCCTTAATGTCGTCCAGCAGGTCGTAGATGATCGAATAGTAGCGGATCTCGACGCCTTCACGCTCGGCCAGGTCGCGCGCCTGTTTCGAGGCGCGGACGTTGAAGCCCAGGATCGGCGCACCGGCCGACTTGGCCAGGTTGACGTCGCTCTCGGTGATGCCGCCGGCGCCCGAATAGACGGTGCGGGCGCGGACCTCGTCGTTGCCCATCTTGTCCAGCGAGCCGACGATGGCTTCGGCCGTGCCCTGAACGTCGGCCTTGATGAGGACCGGCAGTTCATTGACCTTCTTGGACTGCAGCTTCGACATCATGTCGACCAGCGACAGCGAGCCGCCCGAGACCTGGGTCTTCTCGCGCTTCACGCGCTGACGGTATTCCGTCAGTTCGCGGGCGCGGGCCTCGGATTCCACCACGGCGAAGACGTCGCCCGGCGACGGCGCCTCGTCCAGGCCGAGAATCTCGACCGGAACCGACGGACCGGCTTCAGGCAGTTGCTCGTTGCGCTCGTTCAGCAGGGCGCGAACCTTGCCCCAGGCCGAACCGGCCACGACGATGTCGCCGCGCTTCAGCGTGCCGCGCTTGACCAGGACGGTCGCGACCGGGCCGCGGCCCTTGTCCAGCTTGGCCTCGATGACCACGCCCTCGGCCGAACGGTCGGCGTTGGCGCGCAGGTCCATGACTTCGGCCTGCAGCAGGATGGCGTCGGTCAGACCGTTGAGGTTGATCTTCTCCTTGGCCGACAGCTCGATGATCTGCGTGTCGCCGCCCAGGCTCTCGGAGATGACTTCATACTGAAGCAGCTCGTTGACGATCTTCTGCGAATTGGCGTCCGGCTTGTCGATCTTGTTGACCGCCACGATGATCGGCGAACCCGCCGCCTTGGCGTGCTGGATGGCCTCGACCGTCTGCGGCATGACGCCGTCGTCGGCCGCCACGACCAGGACGACGATATCGGTGACGTTGGCGCCGCGCGCCCGCATCGCCGAGAAGGCCGCGTGGCCCGGCGTGTCCAGGAAGGTGATGCGCTGACCGTCGGCCAGGCGCACCTGATAGGCGCCGATGTGCTGGGTGATGCCGCCGGCTTCGCCGCCCGCCACGTCCGTGGTGCGCAGCGCGTCCAGAAGCGAAGTCTTGCCGTGGTCGACGTGGCCCATGATGGCCACGACCGGGGCGCGGATCTCGCCCGCGTCGGCGTCGTCGGCGTCGGCGATGAAGCCTTCTTCAACGTCGGATTCGGACACGCGCTTGACGGCCATGCCGTATTCCTCGGCCACCAGTTCGGCGGTGTCGGAATCGATCACGTCGTTGATCTTCATCATCAGGCCCTGACGCATCAGGAATTTGATGATGTCGACGCCGCGCACGGCCATCCGGTTGGCCAGTTCGCCGACGGTGATGGTGTCGGGGATGACCACTTCACGCGGACGGTTCGGCGTCTCGGTCGAGCCGCCGCGGCGCTTTTCCTTCTCGCGTTCGCGAGCGCGGCGCACCGAGGCCAGCGAGCGCATGCGCTCGACGGCGTCCTCGTCGCCTCCCGCCACCGAATGGATGGTCAGGCGGCCTTCGCGGCGCTTGGGCTCGCCGCGCGTGCGGCTGACGGCCTTGCCGGGCGCGTTGTCGGCGAAACGCTTCTCGCGATCGTCCTCGCGGCCGGTGGCCGGACGGGCGAAACCGCCGCCGGCGCGGCTGGGACGCGCCACTTCGGGCTGGGCCGGAGGCTGGTTCGGGGCCGGACGGGCGCCGGGACGCGAGGCGCCGGGCGCGCCGGTGCGGGCGCCGGGGGCCGGGCGCGGGTTCAGCGCCGAATAGCGGACGGTCTGGGCCGGACGCGCAGGACGCTCGGCGCCCTCGCGGCCGCCTTCGCGCGGCGCCTGTTCACGGGCCTGCGGACGCTCGCCGTCGCCCATGGCCTGTTCGCGAGCCGAACGACCGCCGAAGGCGGGACGCTCCAGCGGCGCGCGGCCGGTCGGGATCTTGGGCGCGCGCTGGCCGAAGTTGACGGCCGGGCGCTTGGGCGCGGCCGGGGCCGCCGGCTTGGCCGGCTCAGGCTTGGCTTCGACCTTCGGAGCCTCGACCTTGGGCGCTTCGACCTTCGGCGCGGCAGGCTTGGCCGGCGTGGGGGCGGGCGCCGCTGCGCTCAGCTTGGCGGCCTCCACGCGGGCGGCCTCGGCTGCGGCCTTGGCGGCGGCGGCTTCAGCCGCGGCCTTGGCGGCGGCGGCCTCGACGGCGGCGGCCTGTTGGCGCTCGGCGGCCTCGGCGGCGGCCTTGGCGGCGACCGCCTTGCGTTCGCGCTCGGCGGCCTGTTGCGTGGCCAGGGCGATGGCGCGGCGACGCGCCTCCTGTTCCTCGGGCGACAGGGCGCCGCCGGCCGGTTGACGCGGCGCGGCCGAACGCGGCGCGCCGCCTTCGGGGCGCGGACGCGCGACGTCGAAGCCCTGCGGACGCTGATGCCCGCCCTGCGGGCCGGCGCGGCGCTTGGTCTCGACGACGACGGTCTTGGAACGGCCGTGGCTGAAGCTCTGTTTCACCGTGCCGGTCGAGACCGAGCCCGCCGCACGCGGCTTCAGGCTCAACGGCGCGCGCGGCCCCGTTTGCGAAGGCGTGTTGGCAGGAGTCTTGCCGTCGTTGGAATTGTTGTTTTCGTCGCTCATCCGGTCGCTTTACTCAGGGCGGAGAATTCCGCCTTCGTCTCTCAATCACCCATAGCAGAATGCGGCCCCGCCTCCGTTGTTTCGGAAACAGGCCCGCAGCCGCTCAAACCCTAAGGCTCTCCTTCCGGAGCCGCGCTCCGGTCGTCCTCTGCGCCGTGTTCGGGCCCCGCCCGGTTCCAGCTCTGGGGACAGAGAGGTCGAAATCCCGCCAACCGCTGAACCTCCATGGTCCAGCGATCGGCCCGCCCGCCTTGCAGCAGGACGGCGTGTATCGCATTTTCCAGCCCAAGGGCCAAACTCAAATCGTCCGCGCTGAAAGCCCCGCAGATTTCAGGGGCGGGCGAGGCGTGTCTGGAGAGGGCCAGAAGCTTGCCGCGCCCATCGGCCGAGCCGTCGGCGGCTTCGATCAGCCATGCGGCGCGGCCGCTGCGGATCGCCGCAGCGCATTTCTCGAAGCCAGAGATAAGCACGCCTTCGCGCCGGGCAAGACCCAGCTGGTCCAGGCAGCGCCGAACCAGCAGGCTTTCGACCACATCAGGCAGGTCCGCGGCGGGCTTCAACGGCGCCTTGGCCGCCCGCGCGAACAGGTTCTTCTTGATCGCGGCCTCAAGCGAGGCGCGGTCGGCCGCGACCCACAGGCCGCGCCCCGGAAGCTTGCGCCCCAGATCGGGCGCCACCGCCCCGTCCGGGGCCGCCACGAAACGGATCAGACGAGATTCATCGAGGGCCTGGCGCGACGCCAAGTCCTGACGATCCCTATCGATCAACGTCTCGGACGACCTCATGGACGGCTGCGGCTCCCATCACATGTCGCGGGACTGATCGTCGAGGTCGCCGGAAGCGGCCTCTGCATCAGCGTCGACGTCAGCGTCAGCCGCGACGGCGTCTTCATCGCCCTCAGCTTCGGCCTCTTCCTCGAAAGCTTCTTCCTCGACGTATTCCGGCTGAGGCAGTTCCGAAGCGTCGATCCAGCCAGCGGCCACGCGCGCCTGCAAGATCAGCATTTCGGCGTCTTCCTGGCTCAGATTGAAGCTTTCCAGCACGCCCGGAACCTTCACGCGCTCGCCGCCGCGCACTTCATAGCCGCCGCGGATTTCGTCGGTGGCCAGGTCGGCCAGATCCTCGACCGTCTTCACCCCGCCTTCGCCCAAGGCGACGGCGATGGCGGCGGTCACGCCCGGCACTTCCAGAACGCCGTCTTCGACGCCCAGGGCCACGCGCTTGGCGTCCAGCTCGGCCGCCTGACGCTCCAGGTGTTCGCGGGCGCGGGTCTGCAGCTCTTCGGCCGTGTCCTCGTCGAAGCCTTCGATCTCGGAGATTTCATAAGCCTCGACGAAGGCCAGATCCTCGACCGTGGCGAAGCCTTCGGTGACCAGCAGCTGGGCGATCGTCTCGTCCACGTCCAGGGCTTCCTGGAACAGGGCGGTGCGCTCGGCGAACTCGCGCTGGCGACGCTCGGAGTCCTGGGACTCGGTGATGATGTCGATCTGCCAGCCGGTCAGCTGCGAGGCCAGGCGGACGTTCTGGCCGCGACGGCCGATGGCCAGCGACAGCTGCTCGTCCGGCACCACGACTTCAACGCGGTCGGCTTCTTCGTCCAGCACCACCTTGGCCACTTCGGCCGGGGCCAGGGCGTTGACGATGAAGGTCGGCTCGTCCTCGTTCCACTGGATGATGTCGATCTTCTCGCCCTGCAGTTCGGCGACGACCGCCTGAACGCGCGAGCCGCGCATGCCGACGCAGGCGCCGACGGGGTCGATCGAGCTGTCGTTCGACAGGACGGCCATCTTGGCGCGCGAACCGGCGTCGCGGGCGGCGGCGCGGATCTCGATCACGCCGTCGTAGACTTCCGGCACTTCCTGGGCGAACAGCTTGGCCATGAAGCCGGGGTGGGCGCGCGACAGCATGACCTGCGGGCCCTTGGCCTCCGGGCGCACGTCGTAGATGTAGGTACGGACGCGGTCGCCGACGTTGAACACCTCGCGCGGGATCGACTGGTCGCGGCGCATGATGCCTTCGCCACGGCCCAGGTCGACGATGGTGTTGCCGTATTCGACGCGCTTGACCGTGCCGTTGACGATCTCGCCGACGCGATCCTTGAACTCTTCGTACTGGTTGGCGCGCTCGGCCTCGCGGACCTTTCCGGTCACGACCTGGCGAGCCATCTGCGTCTGGACGCGGCCGAACTCGAACGGCGGCAGAATCTCGACGTATTCCTTGCCGACCTCGGCCTCGGCGTCGCGCTTCAGCGCGTCGCGCAGGCGCACCATGGCGCTGTCGTTGAACTCTTCCAGCTCGTCTTCCGGCTGCCAGTCGTCGGCGACGATGGTGACGTGACGGGTCAGGCTCAGCTCGCCGGTCTTGTGGTCGATCTGGGCGCGGATGTCGTGGTGCGCGCCATAGCGCGACTTGGCGCCCTTCTGGATCGCTTCCTCGATCGCCTCGATGACGATCTCCCGGTCGATGTTCTTCTCGCGCGCGACGGCGTCGGCGATGGAGAGCAGTTCCAGACGGTTGGCGGAGATTCCGGTCACGGCCATCAGGCGTCGTCCTTAGTGGAGTCGGAGTTGGATTGTTCAGCGTCGGGCGCGCCCTCGGGCAGGCCGTCGTCTTCGGGTTCGCCGCGCGCCGCGCGCAGGGCCGCGCCGCGCTTCAGCAGTTCGTCGGTCAGCACCAGCTTGGCGTCGGCCAGCCAGGCGAAGGGGATCAGGGCGGTCTCGTCCTCGCCGTCCAGATCGATGGCGATGTTCTCGCCCTCTGTCCCGGCCACGATGCCCTTGAAGCGCTTGCGGCCCTCGACCATGCGGTCGGTCTCGAGGCGGGCCTCCAGCCCTTCGAACAGGTCGAAGTCGATCAGGCGAGTCAGCGGCCGGTCGATGCCGGGCGACGAGACTTCCAGCAGATACTCGCCCGAGATCGGGTCGGCGGCGTCCAGCACCTCGGACACGGCGCGCGACAGACGGGCGCACTCCTCGACCGAGATGTCGTGGTCGGTCTGGCGCTCGGCCATGATCTGCAGGCGGCGACGCAACGTCCCGCCCATCAGGCGCACGCGCACGACCGCCAGCCCCAGGCTCTCGGCCACGGGGTCGATCAGCTCCAGCAGAGCACGGTCTTCGGCGGTCTTGGCCCGCAAGCGGCTACTCCAAAAACAAAAGCGACGGTCCGTCCGGGCCGCCGCTTGATACGACGCCGTTGGACGTCGGTCTAACGATGTGAGCGGTCATATAGGCGAAAGCGGGGGCCGTGTCAGCCCCCGCCGTCACCCCATGACAATCACAGCCATACGATCAGGCCGTCCGGTCAGAACTCCTCCCAGTCGTCCTCGACCTCTTGCAGCCGAGCGGCGCCGCCGCGACCGACGGTCTTCAGCACCGCAACAGTCCGAGGCGCCGAGGCCGGCGCAGGCGAAGACTCGGGCGCGACAGCCCCTCCGATGCGGAAACGCGCCACCGAGGCGGCCAGGACGTCGGCCTCCTGGGCCAGCGAGTGGCTGGCGGCCGTCGATTCCTCGACCATCGCAGCATTCTGCTGAGTGACCTGATCCATCTGGTTCACGGCGGTGTTGACCTGCTGCAGGCCCGTCGCCTGCTCCTGGGCCGAGGCCGAGATCTCCGCGACCAGGCCGTCAATTTCGGCCACGCGGCCGACGATGCGCTGCAGGGCCTCGCCCGTCTGTCCGACCAGGGCCACCCCCGCGCCGACCTGCTGACTGGAGGCCGAGATCAAGGCCTTGATCTCCTTGGCGGCCTCGGCCGAACGCTGGGCCAGGGCGCGCACTTCGGAGGCCACCACGGCGAAGCCGCGGCCGGCGTCGCCCGCGCGCGCCGCCTCGACGCCCGCGTTCAGCGCCAGAAGGTTGGTCTGGAAGGCGATCTCGTCGATCACCCCGATGATGTCGCCGATCTGGTTGGACGACGCCTCGATCCGGCTCATGGCCTCCACGGCGTCGCGCACCACCTGGCCGCTGCCCTCGGCGTCGTCGCGCGCCGAATGCGCCACGCCCGAAGCCTGACGGGCGCCGTCGGCGGTCCGGTTCACCGTGGCGGTGATCTGATCCAGAGCCGCCGCCGTCTCTTCCAGGCTGGCCGCCTGTTGTTCGGTGCGGCGCGACAGGTCGTCCGACGCTTCGGAAATCTCGTTCGAGCCCGAACGGATGGCCGCGACATTGGCGACGACCGCCGCCACGGCGCTTTCCAACTGTGCGATGGCGGCGTTGAAGTCAGCCTTCAGCTGCTCCGCCTTGGGCGCCACCGACACGGTCATGCGGTGAGTCAGGTCGCCCGACGCCATGGCGTTCAGGCCCTGGCCCAGGGCGGTGATGGCGATGCGGTCTTCCTCGGCGGCCTTGGCCTTTTCCGCCTCGACGCGGATGCGCTCCTCTTCGACCGCCTGACGCTGGGCCGCAGCTTCAGCCTCCAGGCGATCGTTGGCGATGGCGGCGTCGCGGAACACCTCAAGGGCGCCGGCCATCCGCCCGATCTCGTCGCGCCGCGCCAGGCCCGGAATGGCTGTCGTCCTGTCGCCGTCCGCCAGGCGCTTCATCCGTGCGGCCAGGGCCACCACCGGCTGCGCCACCGATCGCCCTAGGAACCATCCGGCGGCGCCCACGGCGACCGCCACGGCGAGCGCCATCCCGCCCAGAGCCAGGGCCGCACGTCCCACGGTAGCGACGATCTGATCCGTATAGACGCCCGAGCCGATCACCCAGCCCCACGGCTTGAAGGCCTGAACATAGGACACCTTGGGCGCAGGCTCCTGCTGGCCCGGCTTGGCCCAGCGGTAGTTGACGAAGCCCCCGCCGTCGCGCCGGGCGACCTCGGTCATCTCGCGGAACATGAAGACGCCGTCGGCGTCGGTCTTTGCGTTCAGATCCTGCCCTTCCAGCTGCGGGCTGAAAGGATGCATGACCATGCGCGGGTGCATGTCGTTGACCCAGAAATAGTCGTCCTGGCCGTAGCGCAGGGCGCGCAGGGTCGACAGGGCGGCGGTCTGGGCCTGGGCGCGAGTCATGACGCCCAGCTGCTCCTGGGCGTGATAGTGGGCGACGACGCTATGGGCCACCTCGACGGTCTTCTGGGTGCGGTCCGCGATCTCATCTCGCAGCACGCCGTCAAGCTTCATCAACGACAGGCCCGCGACCAGCAGAAGTCCGGCCACCGCGAGCACCGAAAGCAGGTTCACCCGCCCGCTGATCGTCAAACCACCCATAGATCATCCCCCTGACTGTCAGAGCCAGGGTGACGGACGGGGGTAAACACAAAGAAAACCGCCGTTCGTAGAAACACGTATGCCGCGGCGTCAGGCCAGGCGTTCGAACTCCAGGAAGATCGGATCGGTGTCGCCCAGCTTCTTTTCCTCATAGCGGGTGACGACGTGGTCTTCGGGCGGAGCGAACCAGTCGGAGCCCGTCTCCCGGCGCGTCAGGCCTGGCGTGCGCGCCAGCCGCTCCAGCGCCCAGTCGGCGTAGTCCAGCCAGTCGGTGACGAAACGCACGCGGCCGCCCGGCTTCAGCAGGCGGGCGATCTCCACCGCCGTCTCGTCCTGCAGGAAGCGGCGCTTGTTGTGGCGCGCCTTATGCCAGGGGTCGGGGAACAGGATCATCGCCCGGTCCAGCGAGGCGTCCGGCAGAGCCGCCATCACCGCGCGGGCGTCGTCGGCGTGCAGGCGCACATTCTGAAGCCCGCCTTCTTCGACGTGACGCAGGGCCGAGGCGACGCCGTTCAGGAAGGGCTCACAGCCGATCATCACCGCCTCGGGATGACGCGCCGCCTGGGCCGCCAGATGCTCGCCGCCGCCGAAGCCGATCTCCAGCCACGCCGCTTTCGCGCCGGGCATCAGGGCTTGAGGGTCGATCGGCCCCTTGGCCGGGTCCGGCACGGCGATGCGCGGCATCAGGGTGTCGAACAGGGCCGCCTGCTTCGCCTTGATCGGCCGCGACTTGATGCGTCCGAAGGAGCGCAGCGGGCCATGCGCCTTGGCCCATTCGGGGCGGTCGGCGTCGGACGGTTTGGGATCGGTCTCGTCGGTCATGGCGCGCGCTCTAGACCATTTTCGGTTCAGTCGAAATCGACTGAACCCAGAACAATGGTCCAGAATTATGCTTGGAGCGAATATCTGTGTTCAGTTGGACACTCGTCCAACTGAACCGATTTCGCTCTAGCGGCTTAAGCCCGCTCACGCAAAGCCCCATACTTGCGGAAGCCTCAGCCCCACGGCCCGCGCGGCGGCGCGGCGGGGGCGTCGTCGGTCGTCGGCACGCTGGTTCCCCGGATCGGCGCGGCGGACGCGACAGGCGCAGGCGCCACGAAGGCCGCCGTCGGACGCATGCGCCCGCCCATGCCCATCTTCGCGCCCAGTTCCATCAAAGCGCGGACGCGATTGCCGGTGGCCGGGTGGGTCGAGAACAGATTGTCCGCCCCCTTTCCGTTCAGCGGATTGATGATGAACATATGGGCCGTCGCCGGATTGCGCTCGGCCGGGGCGTTGACCGCCCCGCGCGCATAGGCCTCGATCTTCTGCAGGGCCGAGGCTAGGGCCTGAGGGTCGTCGGCGATCTCGGCGCCGACGCGATCGGCTTCATATTCGCGAGTGCGGCTGATGGCCATCTGCACCAGACCCGCCGCCATCGGCGCCAGCAGCATCAGGGCGATGGTCCCGATCATGCCGCCCGGCCGCTCGCGGTCGTCGCCGCCGCCGAAGAACAGGGCGAAGTTGGCCAGCATGGCGATGGCGCCCGCCACCGTCGCCGTGACCGTCATGGTCAGAGTGTCGCGGTTCTTCACATGGGCCAGCTCGTGCGCCATGACGCCGCGAATCTCTTCGCGCGTCAGCATGTCCAGCAGGCCCGTCGTCGCCGCCACCGCCGCGTTTTGGGGATTGCGTCCCGTGGCGAAGGCGTTCGGCTGATCGTTCGGAATGATGGTGATGTTGGGCAGGGGCAGGCCCGCGTCGCCGGCCATCTGCTTCACATCGGCGACATAGGCGCGCACCACGGCGTTGGGGTGGGTCTCGTCCACCGGCTGGGCGCGGTACATCTTCAGGACGATCTTGTCCGCATTCCAATAGGAAAACAGGTTCATGCCCGCCGCCGCGACCAGGGCGATCGCCATGCCGGGCCCTTTGCCGATCAGATAGCCGATCCCCATGAACAGGGCGGTCATCACGGCCAGCAGGGCGAATGTCTTCAGATGGTTCATACGGGCTTCGGTCGCGCTGTCGGACTTCAAGGGGTGGCGTGTTCAGCCGGAACGTCTATTTGAGCCCCAGTATCCCCGCTCTCAAGGCAGGCGACCTGTGACCGAACAGCCCACCCCCCCGACTGAACACCCGACCGAACCTTCCCCTGAGGAAGCCTTCAACGCCGACGTGCCCCACGCCACGTCCGAGCGCCCCCTGAACGAGGCCGCCCGCCGCGCCCTGCTGGAGGCCGCCGAACGCCGCGCCGCCGAGGAAGCCGCCGCGCTTCCGAACGAGGTCGGCGGCCGCAAGGGACCGGAGCCCACCCGTTTCGGCGACTGGGAGAAGAAGGGTCTAGCAGTGGACTTTTAGGGCGCTAGCGCTCACCGCGCGGCGGCTCGCTGCTTGAGCTGGTTAGGACGCTAGCGCTCGTCGCGCAGCGGCTCGCTGCCTGAGCGAAGGCGGTCTGGACGCCTCATGCCGCTCGCCGATGCGGTCTCCCGGTTCCCTTGACGGGAGAATAGTGAACGCTCCGGCGAGATCCGCATTAACCTTTACGGCTGAAACAAGGAGCGCAGCCATGAAGGCTCTATTCTACGCCGCCGCAGGCGCGGCGATCCTCATCGCCGGAGCGGCCGAGGCTCATCAGGCCGGCGCCCGATACAACGCCGCCGCCGGCTACGCCCGCGGTCCCGTGGTCCAGACCCGCGCCCAGACCTGGTACAGCGACACCGGCTGGCAGGGCGGCTACGGCCCGATCGAAAGCTACGGCTATGGTTACGGCTACGGCGGCGCCGGAGTTCGTCCGCCGGTCGTGATCGCTCCGTCGCAGCCGCCGATCCAGCACGGCGGCTACGCCTATTCCGGCGTCACCCGCTCCATGCCCTTCGGCTATCCGGTCGACGGCTACGGCCGCTACCCCTGGGCGCGCTACGGCTATGGCGGTTACGGCGGCCAGTACAGCGGCGGCGGCTATTACCAGCAGGGCTATTATCAGGGCGGATACGGCCAGGACTGCGGCCGTTGCGGCCCGCCGCCCCAGCCCGTCTACTACCGTTCGGAGCCGGTCTACGTCAGCCAGCCGCCGGTCTATGTCTCGCAACCGCCCGTCTATGTGGAATCGCCGCCAGTCTATGTGCAGCCGGCCCCGGTCTACGTCGAACCGGCCCGCGTCCACGTGGCGCCGCCGCCGGTCCATGTGGCCGCCGCCGACGTGCGCGTCGCCCCAGCCCAGGTCGAGGTGGCCCGCCCCAACGTCTACGTCGAGCCGCCGCGCGTCGAAACCGCTCCGCCGGTCGTGAACTTCGACCAGGGCTATTACGCCGTGCCGCCCGCCCCGCCGGCGCCGCCGTCTCCGACCGAGCGGCCCTATCGCCAGGAACGCGGCGAACGCGGCTGATACGAAAAGGGCGGCGTCCGCAGACGCCGCCCCTTCTTGTTTCACGTGAAGCAGACCCCTTACGGATCAAGCCCATAGGCCTCAGACCAGGGCGATCTCCTGGGTGATCGCCTGGGCCGCCGCGCGCGGATCGGCGACGGCGGTGATCGGACGGCCGATGACCAGATGGGTCGCCCCCGATTGCAGGGCGCTGGCCGGGGTCGCTGCGCGCGCCTGATCGTCCATGGCCGCGCCTGCGGGCCGCACGCCCGGCGTCACGATCAGGAAGTCCTCGCGACCCGCCCCCGCCGCGATTTCACGCGCGCGGCCCGCCTCATGCGGGCTGGAGACGACGCCGTGGATTCCAGCCTCCAACGCCTGACGCACCCGCTGTTCCACCAGTTCGGCCGCCGACAGGCTGTGGTCGTCCGCCTTCAGATCGTCGTCGGTCAGGCTGGTCAGGACGGTGACGCCCAGGATCTTCAGCTCCGATCCCGCCGCGCCGCGCGCCGCCGCCGCCATCACCTGCGGCCGGGCGTGAACGGTCAGCAAGTCGCAGCCCGCATTCGCCAGCACCGCCGTCGCCTTCTCCACCGTCGCGCCGATGTCGTGCAGTTTCCAGTCCAGGAACACCTGGGCGCCCGACGCCTTCAGCTCGCGCGCCAGCCCCATGCCGTCCGAGGCGAACAGCTGCAGCCCGACCTTGTAGAAGCCGACCGCATCGCCGATCCGTTCGACCAGGGCGCGCGCCTCATCGGTCGTCGGCACGTCCAGGGCGCAGATGACGCGCGGGTCAAAGGGGCGATTGGGACGGTCTGCTGACATTTCCGGCTCTCGGCGGCTTGCAGGCGCGCGCGGATGCCCCGATAGGTGAGACAAGGGGTCGCGGTCGCGCGGCGGGTTTTCTAAGGCGGGGGCAAGCAATGAACGCGGTCGATCTGGGGGTCAACCTGTTCGTGGCGCTGTTCGCCCTGCTGGACCCGATCGGCAATGTGCCGATCTTCGCGGCGGCGACGGCGGGTGCCTCTCTGCGCCAGCGCATCACCGTCTCGGCCATGATCTGCGCCTTCGCGGCGGTCTTCCTCGGCTTCTTCTTCTTCACGGGCCTGGGCCTGCTGCAGTTCTTCGGCATTTCGCTGGCGGCCTTCCGCATCGCGGGCGGCATCCTCTTGCTGCTGCTGGGCTTGGACATGGCGCGCGAGGACTTCCTCAAGATCTTCGCCGACGCCGACGCCGCGACCGACGCCCAGGACGTGCGCGGCTACGCCAAGCGCCGCTTCAAGCGTCTGATCGTGCCCTTCGCCATTCCCCTGATGATCGGACCGGGCGCCATCTCGGCCATCATCATCCAGGCGGGCGAGGCCCAGAAGCTGGGCGCGGCGGGCACGGCCGCCTCGCTAACCGCCATGGTCGCCGCCTGCGTCGTCACCTTCCTGTGCTTCGCCGCCACCGGCCCGATCAGCCGCCTGCTGGGCGACGTCGGCATGGCCATCGTGGTGCGGGTGCTGGGCCTGATCCTGTGCGCCCTGGCGATCCAGTTCATCCTGATGGGTCTGGGCGAAGCCCTGCCGGGCATGTTCAGCGCGGGCGTCACCACCCCCTACCCGTCCGGCGGCCACTAAAAGCTCTAGAGGCGGTCCAGCCGTTTGGCGTGGCCGCCGACCATCTTCAGCGCCAGGGCGTCGGGCAGCAGCCCGCCCAGCGCCGCCAGCACATTGTTGGCTGCGCCCGGCGTCACGCGCGGCCGGTTGGCCTCGACCGCGTCCCAGCCGATGCGGGCCACGCGGTCGGCGTCCATCCACATCCACTTCGGATAGGCGGCCGAGACCTGATCGCGCGAGCCGTTGACGTCGTGGAACTCGGTGTAGGTGTAGCCGGGGCACAGGGCGGTGACGTGCACGCCGGTCCCTTGCGTCTCCAGCCACAACCCCTGCGACGCCTTGATCAGGAAGCTCTTGATCGGGCCGTAAAGCGTGTCGCCGCCCGTCGCCGGCATCTGTCCGGCCAGGGAGGCTACGTTCAGCACCCGGCCCCAGCCGCGCGCGACCATGCCGGGCAGCACCAGACGCGACAGCTCGACCGGCGCCGTCAGCATGACGCGGATCATGGCGGCGTGGTCCGCCGGATCGGTCGCCAGAAAGCCTGTGGTCCGGCTGAAGCCCGCATTGTTGATCAGGCCGTCGACGCTCAACCCCCGCGCCGCGATCGCCTCGACCAGACGCGCAGGCGCCTCGGGTTCAGCCAGGTCGGCGACGACGACGGTCGCGGCGACGCCGTGGGCGGCGGCCAGCTCCTCAGCCAGGGCCTGAAGCGACCCTTCGCGCCGGGCGGTCAGGATCAGGTCATGGCCCCGCGCCGCGCAGACGCGCGCCAGGGCGGCGCCGATGCCCGCCGAAGCCCCCGTGATCAGAACGGTGCGACGCCCCTCCCCCAAGGACGCCTCGTCAGGCCGCGTCGGCGTTGGGGCAGCACGGATGCGGCGCAAACGGACGCAGCACCTCGGAATCTTCGGCCAGCAGGTCGGCGATGGTGATCTTCGACAGGGCCGCGCCCGCCGCCTGATCCGCCGCCGTCAGGGCCTTGGCCACCTGGCGCGGAATATGCTCGCCGACCGGGCAGCCCTTGGCCCCGGCGGGCGGCGAGCCCAGCTGGGCGCAGCCGTTCACCGCCTTCAACACCTCATCCAGGCGAATATCCTCGGGCCGCCGCAGCAGCCACGAGCCGCCCGACGCGCCGGGGCGCGTGGCGATCAGACCCGCCTTGGCCAGCAGGGCCGTGACCCGGCGGATCACCACCGGGTTGGTCGGCACCGAAGCCGCCAGGACGGCGCTCGGCTCGGCCTCGGTCGCCGCATAGGCGCCTTTGTGGGCCAGATAGGCCAGGGCGTGGGCGGCGACGGGAAAACGTTGGCTGTCAGACATCAGGGTTCATGCTCCTGATGGGAAGGTAGGCCTTCCGAGGGCGTTTCACAAATCCATCCGTAACAAAAACTGTTTCCGTATAGCTCCGCTAGGCTCCGGCCTTGCGCGCAAAGCCCCAGGCCGCATCCGAAAGCGGGCCGACCTGGGCCGCCATGGCCCGCGCATGGGCGCTGGCGGCGGTGCCGTCGCGCACCCGTCCGGCGATGCCCTGACAGATGGCCGCCAGCCGGAACAGATTATAGGCGAACAGCCAGTCCAGGTTCTCCGGCGCCGCCGTCCCGGTCTTCTGCGCATAGCGTTCGACCGTCTCCTCGACCGAAGGAATACCCAGCGTCTTGAGGTCCGCCCCGGCCAGGCCGTTGCGCAAGGACGCCGGGATCACCCAGGCGATCAGCAGATAGGAGAAGTCCGCCATCGGGTCGCCCAGGGTCGACAGCTCCCAGTCCAGCACCGCCCGCACCTTCGCCTCGGCCGGATCGAGGATCAGATTGTCGAGACGGAAATCGCCATGCACGATCCGCGTCGGCCCCTCGGGCGGCAGGCTGTCGGGCAGGAAGGAGATCAGCCGGTCCATGGCCGCGATCGGTTCGATCTCGGAGGCGCGATACTGTTTGGTCCAGCGCCCGACCTGGCGCGCGAAATAATTCCCCGCCTTGCCGTAGTCCGCCAGGCCGACGGCGTCGGGCTCCAGTCGGTGCAGGGCCGCCAGCGTATCGACCTGGGCGTCATAGACGGCGCGGCGCTCCGCCGGCGTCAGGCCGGGCAGCTTCAAGTCCCAGAAGATGCGGCCCTCGACCTTCTCCATAACGTAGAAGATGGAGCCGATGACGCCATCATTCGTACACAGAGCATAGGGCCGCGCGACGGGAAAACCCTGGGCGTGCAGGGCCGAGATGACGGCGAACTCCCGGTCCACGGCATGGGCGCTGGCCAGCAGCACGCCCGGCGGCTTGCGACGCAGCACATAGGTCCGGCCCGGCGTGGTCAGCTCATAGGTCGGGTTGGACTGGCCGCCCTTGAACTGACGGATGGTCAGCGGCCCGGCGTAGCCCTCGACGTTCGCCGCCAGCCAGGCGTCCAGCGCCGCCTCGTCCAGCCGATGGCGGTCGTCCACCTCACGCGTGCCCGAAAACGCGGCCTGAGCGTCCAATGCCTGTGAATCCGTGGCCTCGGTCATTCCCCCTCCTCCGGCTGGGCGGCGATGATGGCCGCCCGCACTGCGCCGCGCCAGCCCTTGAGCAGCCGCGTCCGCGCCTCGGCTCCCATGCGCGGGGTCCAGACAGCGGGCGCCTCGGCCGGAGCGGTCCACAGGGCCTCGGTCAGGCCCACGCCATAGGCCGCCAGCCGCGCCGCGCCCATGGCCGTCATCTCCTGGAAGGCCGGCCGCTCGACCTCGACCTCGCAGATGTCGGCGATGAACTGCATGGCGAAGGCGTTGGCGGTGACGCCGCCATCGACCTTGAGCCGCTTCAGCGGCGGCGCCCCGTCCTTGGTCAGGGCGTCCAGCAGGTCGCGGGTCTGATAGGCCAGGCTCTCCAGCGCCGCGCGAACCATGTGCGCCGGTCCGCTGTCGCGGGTCAGGCCGACGACCGTGCCCCGCGCCTCCGGCTCCCACCACGGCGCGCCCAACCCGGTGAAGCCGGGGACCAGATAGACCCCGCCGTTGTCCTTCAACATCTGGGCCATCGCCTCGGACTGGCGCGAGTCCGACAGCACCTTCAGCCCGTCGCGCAGCCACTGGATCGCCGATCCGGCCGAAAAGATGGACCCCTCCAGCGCATAGGCGGCTTCACCTCCCGCCGCATAGCCCAGCGTCCCCAGCAGCCGCGAGGTCGAGGCCACCGGCGCCGCCCCGACATTGGCCACCAGAAAAGCGCCGGTGCCGTAGGTGATCTTGGCGTCCCCCGCCGTCAGCGCCCCATGTCCGACCAGCGCCGCGTGCTGATCCCCCGCCGACCCATGAATGGGCAGGGCGCGACCCAGCAGGGACGCATCGGCCTTCCCCAACAGGGCGTCGCAGTCGCGGATTTCCGGCAGAGCCTGCATCGGCACGCCGAACAGGGCGCACAGATCCTGTCGCCATGTGCGCGTCGTCAGGTCCATCAGACTGGTGCGGCTGGCGTTGGTGGCGTCGGTGGCGTGGCTGTTTCCGCCCGTCAGCTTCCAGATCAGCCAGGCGTCGATGGTGCCCAGCTTGACCTCGCCCCGCGCCGCCCGTTCGCGCGCGCCGGGCACGGCGTCCAACAGCCAGGCGTATTTCGAGGCCGAGAAATAGGGGTCGAGGATCAGGCCCGTCGCCGCCTGCACCATCGCCTCATGCCCTGCCGCCGCCAGCTTGCCCGTAGCCTCGGCCGTACGCCGGTCCTGCCAGACGATGGCGCGGTGCAGGGGCTCGCCGGTCGCCGCGTCCCAGATCACCGAGGTCTCGCGCTGGTTGGTGATGCCGATGGCGGCAAAGCGGCCGACGCCGCCCGCCTTCCTGACCACCTCGCGACAGGTCTGCAGCGTCGCGCGCCAGATCTCGGCCGCGTCATGCTCGACCCAACCCGACTGCGGGAAGTGCTGCGCCAGCTCGATCTGGCTGACGGCGACCGCATGAAAGGCCCCCTCGGGCGAGACCTCAAACGCGATCGCCCGCGTCGAGGTCGTGCCCTGGTCGATGGCGAGGATCATATTTGCTTGCATGATGTGAGTTATGCAGAGCCTGCGCCGCGACGTAAGAGGGAAGCCATGCCTACGCCCAGTTTCCAAGGCGTCGTCGACGCCGCCCGCCAGATCGCCCCCGCCGCCGTCCGCACGCCGCTGATCGAGCATCCGGCCCTGAACGAGGCCGTCGGCGGGCGCGTCCTGATGAAGGCCGAAACCTTTCAGGTCGCGGGCGCCTTCAAGTTCCGCGGCGCCTATAACCGCATCAGCCGCCTGACCGAGGAAGAGAAGACGCGCGGCGTCGTGGCCTATTCATCCGGCAACCATGCGCAGGGCGTGGCGGCGGCCGCCAAGGCTGTCGGCACGCCCGCCGTCATCGTCATGCCGTCCGACAGCCCGACGGTGAAGGTCGAGGGCGTGCGCGCCTTCGGCGGCGAGGTCCGCTTCTACGATCGCTGGACTGAAAGCCGCGAGGCCATCGGCGCCGAGATCGCGGCCGAGCGCGGCTCGGTGCTGGTCCCGCCGTTCGACGATCCCTTCATCATCGAGGGCCAGGGCACGGTCGGGCTGGAGATGCTGGAGCAAGCGGGCGTGCCGATGGACCAGCTGCTGTGCGGCGCCTCGGGCGGCGGGCTGATCGCCGGGATCAATCTGGTCATGGCCGAACAGAGCCCCGCGACCCGCGTCATCGTGGTCGAGCCCGACGCCTTCGACGACACCCGCCGCTCGCTGGAGGCGGGCGCCCGCACCGCCCATCCGCAGGGGTCGCCCTCCATCTGCGACGCCCTGATGGCGCCCATGCCGGGCGAACTGACGTGGCCGATCAACCGGCGCCTGGCGGGCGCCGCGACCGTCACCGACGCCGAGGTCGCCGAGGCCATGCGCTTCGCCTTCCGCTGGCTGAAGCTGGTCATCGAGCCAGGCGGCGCCGTGTCGCTGGCGGCCCTGCTCTCGGGCAAGGTCGAGGCGAAGGGTCTGACCACGGGCGTCGTCCTGTCGGGCGGCAACGTCGACCCCGGCCTGTTCAGCGAAATCATCGAGGGACGGTTCGAAGGGTAGGCCTTGCCTCCGCCCCCTCCCCGCGCAAGGCTGGCGCAAACGGGAGGGCGTCACATGACCAAGGCCAGCGAACTTCAATCCCTGATCGGACAGGAGGTCGGCGTCAGCCGCTGGTTCGCGCTGGATCAGGCGCGCATCGACGCCTTCGCCGGCCTGACCGAGGACGAGCAGTTCATCCACGTCGATCCCGAGCGCGCCAAGGCGACGCCCTTTGGCGGGACCATCGCGCACGGCTTCCTGACTCTCAGCCTCGCCTCGGCCATGAGCATGGATGCGGTCGCCCCGCTGGATGATCTGGTCATGGGGGTGAACTACGGCTTCGACCGCCTGCGCTTCCTCGCCCCGGCGCCGTCGGAATCGCGCGTGCGCGGCCGCTTCAAACTGCTGTCGGCCGAGGATAAGGGCGGCGGCCGTTGGCTATTGAAGCACGAACTGACCGTCGAGATCGAAGGCGGCGACAAACCCGCCCTGATCGCCGAATGGCTGACGATGCAGGTGGTGAAGGCCTAAACTCTCCCCGCTCATCCCGGCGGACGCCGGGATCCACTGCTTTGGCCCCAGACGCCGCGCTTGCAGTTCTCACTGGGCCCCGGCGTCCGCCGGGGTGAGCGGAGTTCAGGCGATCACTCCCCCAGGCACCTCAGCGCCACTTCCAGGTTGCGCAGGCCGTCTTCGCCGCTGACGGCCGCCGTCTCGCCGGTGCGGATGGCGTGGACGAAGGCCTCGTGCTCCTTCTTGAGCGGCTCAGCGGGCCAGGCGTTCAGCATCCGCGTCGAATAGGAGCCGTCCGGCTGCTGGCCGAAGAATTCCGTCACCTGGCGGGTGATCAGATCGGCGACGATGAAGCGGTTCTTGGTCGCCACCTGCAGGACGCGGGTCTTATAGGGCGTGACCCAGTTGGTGGTGATGTGGGCGATCACCCCATTGTCCATGCGGAACTGCAGCAGGGCCGAATCCTCACGCGAGGCGTGGGTGTGGCCCAGCAGGGACTGGACCTCGGTCATCTCCGACCCCGTCAGGTGGCGGATGATGTCGATGTCGTGCACCGCCAGGTCGATGACCACCCCGACCTCGCCCATGCGCGGCGGGAAGGGGCCGACGCGGGTGATCTGGATGGAAATGATCTCGTCGCCGTCGATGGCGCGCTTGACCGTCTCGACCGCCGGGTTGAAGCGCTCGACATGGCCGACCATCAGCACGCGGTTGTTGACCCTGGCCGCGTCGATCATGGCCTGGGCGTCAGAGACGGTGGCCGCGATCGGCTTCTCCACCAGCACATGAACCCCGGCGTTCAGCAGGGCCACGCCAAGCTCGGCGTGATAGCGGTTCGGCGTGGCGATGACGGCGGCGTCCAGTCCGGCGGCCACGAAGGCCTCGGCGGTCGTCACGGCGGTCGCCCCATAGGCGGCGGCCACGCCCTCGGCCGTCACAGCGTCGGGATCGAAGACGGTCGTCAGTTCGACGTCGCGCAGTTCGGCCAGGACGCGTGCGTGGTTGCGGCCCATGACGCCGGCGCCCGCGACGCCGATCTTGAGGGGGGTCTGGTGGATGGTCATGCGGATCAGGCCTTGAAGCTGGCGACGGCGGCGATGATGCGGTCCTGCGTCGCCGCGTCCAGATCGGCGTGCATCGGCAGGCTGATCACCACGTCCTTCAGCCGCTCGGTGACAGGCAGACCGCCCGCGCCGCGCGGGAAATGCTCATAGGCGGGCTGCAGGTGCAGCGGGATCGGATAATAGACCGCCGTCGGCACGCCCTGTTCCTTCAGGTGTGCGGCCAGGGCGTCGCGATCGGGATGCTCGACCGTGTACTGCGCCCAGTTGGAGACGTTGCCTGCGGGGACGTCCGGAACCTTGGCCACATGGGGGCGCAGGCCGTCGTTGTAGCGGGCGGCGGCGGCGTTGCGCCATTCGATCTCCTGGGCGAAGACCTTCAGCTTCTCGATCAGGACGGCGGCCTGAATGGTGTCCAGACGGCTGTTCAAGCCGATGCGCATGTTCAGATATTTGGGGTCGTGGTCGAAGGTGCGGTCCTTCAGGTCCACCGCCACCGCCTTGCCGTGAACGCGGATGGAATCCATCAGCTGGGCCAGGTCGTCGTCGTTGGTCAGCACCGCCCCGCCGTCGCCGTAGCAGCCCAGCGGCTTGGCCGGAAAGAAGCTGGTGGTGGTCACATCGGCCCATTCCAGCGGATGCGCGCCGTCGATGGTGCAGCCGAAGCCCTGGGCCGAATCCGAGATCAGCTTCAGGCCATGTTTGTCGCAGATCGCCTTAATGGCCGGATAGTCGGCGGGCTGGCCGAACAGGTCGACGGCGATGACCACGCGCGGGGTCAGGCGGCCCTCGGCCTTGACGCCCTCGATGGCGCGCTCCAGCGCGGCCGGGTCCATGTTGTAGGCGTTCTCGTCCACATCGACGAAGACCGGCTCGGCGTCGAACCAGGGCACGACCTCGGCCGTGGCGGCGAAGGTGAAGCTGGGGACGAAGACCGCGTCGCCGCGCCCGATCCCCCAGGCCATCAGCGGCAGGGCCAGGGCGTCGGTGCCGTTGGCGCAGCCCAGGGCGTGCTTCGCCTTGCCGAAAGCGGCCAGGTCGGCCTCGAACTGGCGCACCTGCGGGCCCATGACCCAGGCGCCGCCGACGACGGCCTCCTGAACGGCGGCCTCGATCTTACCGCCGAGGCGCAGGCGCTGGGCCTGAAGGTCGATGAAGGGAATGGTCATTGCGATGTCGCTCTCTCGATGGGGCCGGCGCAGCGGGGAATCGTCTTCCGGGGCGCGGACGCGAAGGCGGGTCGTCTGTGTCAGCCTGCGTCCTAGCAAAGCGGCGGGGTGCTGAACAAACCCCCCGGAGTCACTTCGCGTTGCGCGATGCAACGAAAGGGCGGCTTGGCAAAGGCGAGAGCGCCGCCTAAGCCGGAGCCATGAGCTTCGACGCCGCCGCCAGGAACCGGGTCCATGACTGGCTGTTCGGCCAGGCCCTGCCGCTGTGGGCGACGGCGGGGATCGACGATCAGGACCGCTTCTTCGAGAAGCTGGACTTCGACGGGCGGCCCGTCACGGGCGTCCCCCGCCGCACCCGCGTGCAGGCGCGGCAAACCTATGTCTTCATCCAAGCCGTCGCGCTGGGCTGGGCCGACGGCGAACCCATCGCCCGCGCGGCGCTGGACGCCCTGATCCGCAACAACCGCCGGGACGACGGCCTGTGGGTGCGCGCCACGGACGACGCAGGGGTCGTGATCGACGCCACGCCCGACCTCTATGACCTGGCCTTCGTCCTGTTCGCCCTGGCCGCCGCGCACCGCGTGCTGAAGGACGAACAGGCGCAGCCGCTGGCGCTGGAGACGCTGGCGGCCATCCAGGCGCAGATGGCCGACCCGGTCCACGGCGGCTGGCAGGAGGCCCTGCCCCCGGTCTTGCCGCGCCGCCAGAACCCGCACATGCACATGCTGGAGGCCCTGCTGGCCTGGCAGGCGGCGGCGCCCGATCCGGCCTTCGAGGCGGCGGCGCGCTCGGTGCTGGACCTGTTCAACCGGCGCTTCTTCGACCGCGAGCATCTGATGCTGGGCGAGTTCTACGAGACCGACTGGAACCCGCGCCCCGGCTCAGAAGGCCAGTGCATCGAGCCGGGGCACCACATGGAATGGGTCTGGCTGCTGGGCGAAGCCGCGCGTCTCGGCCTGCCGGACCTGAGCTCTCCCGCGCGGGCTCTCTACACCAGCGCCCTGACCTGCGGGGTCCGCGCGGATGGGCTGGCCGTGCGCGAGATCAACCGGATCGGCCAGGTCCGCGACGGCGGCGTGCGCCTGTGGGCCCAGACCGAGCTTCTGCGCGTCCTGCATGCGCGCGGCGAACACCTCAGGGCGGCCGGATTGATCGATCGCCTGTTCCAGACCCACCTGGCCACGACGACGCCCGGCCTGTGGATCGACGCCTTTGACGCCGAGGGACGGCCTCTGGACGCCGCCGTTCCCGCCTCGAGCCTCTATCACCTGATGACCGCCTTCTCGGCCCTGTTGACGGAGCCCGCATGACCCAGCGCCCCGCCGCCTTCCTCGACCGCGACGGCGTGCTGATCGTCGACAGCGGCTATCCGCACCGGCCCGATCAACTGGTCCTGATCCCCGGCGCGGCCGAGGCGGTGAAGCGGCTGAACGCGGCGGGCTACGTCACCGTCATCGTCACCAACCAGTCCGGCGTGGCGCGCGGCATGTTCAGCGAAGAGACCATGCACGACTTCAACCGCCGGCTGGTCGCGCGGCTGGCCGAGGGCGGCGGACGCATCGACGCCGTCTACGCCTGTCCCTTCCATTCTGAAGCGGCGGACGAACGCTATCGCCATCCCGACCACCCCGACCGCAAGCCCAATCCCGGCATGTTGCTGAGGGCCGCCGCCGAGCACGACCTCGACCTCTCCCGCTCGTTGATGATCGGCGACCAGCCGTCCGACATGGAGGCGGCGCGACGCGCGGGCGTGGCGGGCCATCGCTTCACCGAAGGCGATCTCGATCAATTCATCCGCGATCTGCCGCTCGCCTGATCGCTATTCCGCAATCGATGAATTAACGTCGCTCGAACGGAACTGCTGTTCGGAGACGATCCATGCCGATGACCACCCCGCTGGCCGACCGCTACGTCGAGCGGCGCTGGACCTCGCCGGACGGATTGAACCTCTATGCGCGCGACTACGCCCCGGCCGAAGGTCCGGCGCGCCTGCCGGTCATCGCCATCCACGGCCTGACGCGCAACAGCGCCGATTTCGGCGTCATCGCCGGCCTGATCGCCCACAGCGGCCGCCGCGTACTGGCCGTCGACGTGCGCGGGCGCGGCCGGTCGGACCGGGCGCCCGATCCCATGACCTATACGCCGGACGTCTATGCGAAGGATGTCGTGGCCCTGATGGAGCAGGCAGGGATCGAGAAGGCGGTCTTCCTCGGCACCTCCATGGGCGGGCTGATCACCCTGGCGCTGACGGCCATCAAGCCCAAGGCCATCGCCGCCGCCATCCTCAACGACGTCGGCCCCGAAGTTGCGGCCGAGGGCCTGGCCCGCATCGCCGCCTATACCGGCCAGCCGGTCGTAATCGAAAGCTGGGACGACGCGACCGCCTACGCCCGCCGGATCAATGAGGCGGCCTTCCCCGACTATACGGACGCCGACTGGGCCGCCTTCGCCCGCCGCGTCTTCCGCGAGGGGACCGAGGGCGCTCCGGTGCTGGACTATGACCCCGACATCGCGGCGCCGATCAAGGCGGCGGGATCCAAGGCCCTGGTTCCCAACCTTTGGCCCTCGTTCCGGGCGCTGGCGCGCAAGAAGCCGACCCTGCTGGTGCGCGGCGGAACCTCGGACCTGCTCAGTTCCGCCATCGCCGACAAGATGAAGAAGTCCGCCCCCGCCATGGCCTATGCCGAGGTTCCCGGCGTCGGCCACGCCCCCATGCTGGACGAGCCAGAGGCGCGCGCGGCCATCTTCGAGTTTCTGACGGAGGTGGGCTGAATCAGCCTGCTGGGCCTCAAGCCGCGCGAAGCGCGGTAGGCCCCCTAAATTATGCCTTCTTCACGAACTCCGTGCGCAGGACCAGGCCGCGCACCTTCTCGACGTTGGCCTCGATTTCGTCGGGGTCGCCGGTCAGGCGGATGTTCTTGACCAGGGTGCCGCGCTTCAGCGTCACCCCGCCCGAGCCCTTGACCTTCAGATCCTTGATCAGGGTCACGCTGTCGCCGTCCGACAGGAGGTTGCCGTTGGAGTCCTTGGTGACGTCGTCGCTCATGATCAGTCCTGTCTGAATGGAAGAAGGGCCGCCGCATCAGCGACGGCCCTCGTTTCAACTGGCCTATTCCCCCTGACGCGCCTGGGCAAGGGCGATGCGCGCCTGAAGATGCTCGTCCTGGGCCGTGGCGGCGGAAATGGCGTTGAAGCGCTCGATCTCAAGGCCCGAGTTCTGGATGGCGGCGGCCATCTGGGCCTGCTGTTCGGCGTTCGGCTGGGCGCCGTTCAAAGCGCGGGCGATGCCCGAGATCTCGCCCATGGCGGCGGCGAACTGACCGGCTTCGGCGTCGGTGACGCCGGCCCCGACCGAGCCGGGCGCGGACGGCGTCGCGCCCGCCACCGCCGCGCGGGCCTGCAGCATCGGATCAGCCGAAACGGCGGCGGAAATGGCGTTGAACCGCTCGACGGCCAGGCCCGAGTTCTGCACGGCGCCGGCCATCTGGGCCTGCTGCTCCTCGGTGGGCGTTCCGTTCTGGACGGAGGCGGCCACGCTCTGGACGGTCTTCATGGCGGCGGCGAACTGGGTCAGTTCGGCGTCGGTCGGTTCGCCGGCTGCGGCTACTGCGGCGGCGGGCGCGGGAGCGGCGTCCTGCGCCAGGGCGGGCGCGGCGGTCAGGAACAGGGCGGCCAGAATGGCGGTCGGGGCGGCGGCCGTTGCAAAACGCATGGCGTATCCTTCTTCAACCCCGAACGCTCAGCCCAAGGCTGACCCGGACATATCCGGGCTCTCCCGCACGACCGGGTGTGTCAGGCTCACAGAGGGCGGGGAGAAGAAAACGCTAACCCGCGCCGTGCGGGCGGGTAAACCCCAGGCAGGTCGTTTCAACCATCAGGCGTATTGGCGTCCAGCTCGTCCAGCCACACCCGCGCCGAGGAATCCGACGGCGCGCGCCAGTCGCCGCGCGGCGACAGCGACCCGCCCGTGACCACCTTCGGCCCGTTCGGCACGGCGGAACGCTTGAACTGGCTGGTCTGGAAGAAGCGGATCAGGAACTTCCGCAACCAGCCCTTGATGGTCGACAAGTCATAGGCGACGCGCTCGCCCTCCGGCAGGCCGGACGGCCAGGCGCCCGTCGCCGCATCGCCCCAGGCCTGATGCGCCAGATAGGCGACCTTGGACGGCTTCAGGCCGAACCGGCTGATGTAGAACAGGAAGAAGTCGTTCAGCGCATAGGGGCCGACGATGCTCTGCGTCGACTGGATCGCCCCGTCGGCGCCCGCCGGAACCAGTTCAGGCGAAATCTCCGTGGCCAGGATGGCGTGCAGGGTCGGGACCGCCGCCTCACCGACCAGACCACGCTCGGCCACCCAGCGGATCAGATGCTGGATCAGGGTTTTCGCCACACCGCCGTTGACGTTGTAGTGGCTCATGTGGTCGCCGACGCCATAAGTGCACCAGCCCAGCGCCAGTTCCGACAGGTCGCCGGTGCCCAGCACGAAGCCGTGGTTCTGATTGGCCAGACGGAACAGATAGTCGGTGCGCAGGCCCGCCTGGACGTTCTCGAAGGTGATGTCGTGCACCGGCTCGCCATTCGAGAATGGATGGCCGATGTCGCGCAGCATCTGTTCGGCGGCGGGGCGAATATCGATCTCGGCCCCCGTCACCCCCAGCGCCTTCATCAGCGCCCAGGCGTTGGACTTGGTGCCGTCCGACGTCGCAAACCCCGGCATGGTGAAGGCTAGGATGCCGGTGCGCGGCAGCTCCAGCCGATCAAAGGCGCGACAGGCCACCAGCAAGGCCTGCGTCGAATCGAGCCCGCCCGAGACGCCGATCACCAGGGTCTTCGACCCCGTCGCCGTCATCCGTCGCATCAGGCCCTGGACCTGGATGTTGAAGGCCTCGAAGCAGTCCTGATCCAGACGTGCCGCGTCGTCGGGCACGAAGGGGAAACGGTCCAGCGGACGGATCAGGGCGCCGGTCGGCCCCTCCCCCGCCTCGAACGGGACCACCGTCGCGGCCTCGCCTTCAATCCGCGCGCAGTCGGCGAAGGTGCCGTTGCGCAGGCGGTCCAGACCGATGCGGTCCACGTCCACGTCAGCGACGGTCAGATGGCTGTCCAGCGCGAACCGCTCGCCCTCGGCCAGCTTGGCGCCCAGTTCGTGGATGGTCGCCTGACCGTCCCAGGCCAGGTCCGTCGTGCTCTCGCCCCAGCCCGAGGCGGCGAAGACATAGGCCGACAGGGTGCGGGCCGACTGGCTGGCGCACAGCAGGGCGCGCTCGTCCGCCTTGCCGATGACGATGTTGGAGGCCGAGAGGTTGCACAGGATGCGCGCCCCCGCGAGCGCCGCCCGCGTCGACGGCGGCTGCGGCGCCCAGAAATCCTCGCAGATCTCGACGGCGAAGACGAAGCCCGGACGGTTCGTCGCCTCGAAGATCAGGCCCGGCGCGAAATCGACGCTCGCACCGTTCAAGACGACAGCGTCCTCGCTGCGGCTGGCGGCGGGCGCGAACCAGCGCTTCTCATAATATTCGCGGTAGTTGGGGAGGTAGGCCTTGGGAACCACGCCCAGCACCTCGCCCCCGCCCAGCACTACGGCGCAGTTGAACAGGGCGTCGCCGTTGCGGACCGGCGCACCGATCACGGCGATGACGCCCGCCTTGTCCGCGACCTCGGCCAGCCGTGCGATCTGGCGTTCCACCTCTTCCAGCAGAGCCGCCTGCATGTGCAGGTCGTCGATGGCGTAGGCGCTCAAGGACAGTTCGGGGAAGACCAGCAGGTCTGCGCCCGCCTCGCCCGCCTGACGGATCAGTCGTTCGTGTTCCTCGGCGTTGGCTGCCGGGTCGGCGACATGGACCACCGGCGTCGCGGCGGCGACGCGCACGAAGCCGTGGCTGCGCGGGGCATGGAAGGAATGCGTCTCAGACTTCGCCATCTATTTTCCGCTCATCCCGGCCGACGCCGGGAGCCAGTAAAAGCCATAGGCACAGACCTTGCGGCCTTCCCGATCAATATAGGGTTGCGCCGCGAAGCCAAAGCACTGGCTCCCGGCGTCGGCCGGGATGAGCGGTTTGTAGTGACCTGCGAACCGCTGTCGGCTAAGGCTCACGTCATGAGCGATACGCCCAAAAAAGGCTGGTTCCAGCGGCTGAGCGAAGGCCTGTCCCGGTCTTCGAAACAGATGACCGATCAGGTCGTCTCGACCTTCGTCAAAGAGCCCCTCTCGGAGGAGGCGCTGGAGCGGCTGGAAGAGCATCTGATCGAGAGCGATCTCGGCCCCGCCGCCTCGGCCCGCATCGTCGAGCGCTTCCGCGAGCTGCGCTTCGGCAAGACCTCCGACGAGCGCGAGATCAAGGAGGCCCTGGCCGAGGCCGTGGCCGCCGAACTGACGCCGCGTCAGGCGACGTTCGACCCGCTGTCGGGGCCCAAGCCCTATGTCGTCCTGTTCGTCGGCGTGAACGGCTCGGGCAAGACCACGACCCTGGGCAAGATCGCCTCGGACCTGACGGCCAAGGGCGCCAAGGTGATGATCGTCGCCGGCGACACCTTCCGCGCCGCCGCCCGCGAACAGCTCAAGGTCTGGGCCGATCGCGCGGGCGCCCATTTCGAGAGCCGCCGCGACGGCGCCGACGCCGCCGGCCTGGCCTTCGACGCCTTCGCCAAGGCCAAGGAAGAAGGCTTCGATGTCGTGCTGATCGACACGGCCGGGCGGCTGCAGAACAAGTCGACCCTGATGGACGAACTGCTGAAGATCGTGCGCGTGCTGAAGAAGGTCGACCCCGACGCCCCGCACGAAACCCTGCTGGTGCTGGACGCCACCGTCGGCCGCAATGCGCTGGAGCAGGAAAAGATCTTCGGCCGCACCGCCTATGTCTCGGGCGTGGTGATGACCAAGCTGGACGGCACCGCGCGCGGCGGCGTCCTGGTGCCGGTGGCCCAAGCCTCGGACGCCCCGATCAAGCTGATCGGCGTCGGCGAAGGGGTCGAGGATCTGCAACCGTTCGACGCCCGCGCATTTTCCCGATCCCTGGTCGGGCTTGAGGACTGAAGCGTATGAGTGAAGCGACCGAAACCAAGCGTCCGCAGTGGATTCGTCAGGCCGTCGACTTCGGCGCCCTGGTCGCCTTCATGGCCGCCTATTTCATCACCCGCGACATGATCAAGGCGACCTGGGTTCTGGTCATCGCCTCGATCATCGCCCTGGCCGTCGGCTTCGTGCTGGAGCGGCGCCTGGCGCCCATGCCCCTGATCACCGGCGGCTTCGCCCTGGTGTTCGGGATCCTGACCATCGTCACCGACGACGATCTGTTCGTGAAGCTGAAGCTGACGGTGCAGAACGGCCTGCTGGCCGCCGTCCTGCTGGGCTCGCTGCCGCTGAAGAAGTATCCGTTCAAGGCCCTGCTGGGTTCGGCCATCAAGGTGACGGATGAGGCCTGGCGCAAGCTGACCTTCCGCTACGGCCTCTACTTCCTGGCCGTCGCCATCGCCAATGAGGTGTTCCGCAGCCCGACCGCCGTCACCGCCATCTGGTCGACGCTGAACCTGGGGACGCCCGACCCCAACGGCGTCTGGACGGCCTTCCGCGGCGTGCTGTGGATCGCGGCCTCCATCTTCGGCCTGTCCCAGGTGCCGCTGATCCTAAAGAACATGACTAAGGACGAGGAACGCGGCCCCGTCTCCCCCGACACGGGTCTCTGACGGTCGCCCCGACACCTTTCGTCATCCTCAGGTCAAGCCCGAGGATGACGGAGGCATAGAGGGACTCGACCATCCATTCCCGGGCCTCAAGTAGGGCGAAGCCCGGTAGGCCCGCCAAACAAAGGCCTCAAGCAGCGCGAACGCGCGGTAGGCCCGCTTAAATGTCTTCAAACCGTCAGCCTTAACGTCGTCAAAGCGTTAAGCCGGGCTGTTAGCTGTTGCAGCATCATCCGGCCACGGCCGGTATCGGGCTGTTCGGGGACGAAGACGATGATCAAGTCGGGCAAGCAGGCGAAGATCAAGGGCGGGCTGGCGGAATCGCCCAGCCATCTGATGCACCGCGCGTTGCAGCTGGCGTTGGACATCTACGCCGAGGAAGCCGGGCCGGACGGCTTGACCCAGCGCCAGTTCGCCGTGCTGGAGGCCGTGGCCGCCCGCTCGGGCCTGACGCAGACCGACCTGGTCAAGGCCACCGGCATCGATCGCTCGACCCTGGCCGACCTGGTGGCGCGGATGACGACCAAGGGCCTGCTGGAGCGCGAACGCTCGACGCTGGACGCCCGCGCCAAGGCCGTGCGCCTGTCGCCCGAGGGCGAGGCCGCCCTGCTGGCCGCTCGCCCGCGCGTCGAGGCCGCCGACAAGCGGATCATGGGCCTGCTGCCCAAGTCCAAGCGCGACAGCTTCCTGGACCTGTTGTGCAGCCTGTCCGACGCCGCCGACGCCGCCCCCGAACAGGCTCGCGCCGACATCAAGGCGGCGAAGAAGGCGGCCAAGGACGCCAAGAAGGCGGAAAAGGCCGCGCGCAAGGGCGACGGCAAGACCGACGGCCGCGGCAAGAAGAAGAAAAAGGGCGAGCCGGTCGTGGAGCAGCCGCAGGCCGACGACGCAGCCGACGCCGACGTGGTCCCGCTCAAGGACGCGGCTGAAGGCTAAGCCCTTCCTTTCCCGCTCATCCTGACGGAGGCCGGGATCCAGCAAGAGCCGCGCGCTCTAAAGGGGAAAGTCGCCGGTCCGCGAGGGCGGTGGTTTGCTGCCAAAGCGCTGGATCCCGGCCTCCGCCGGGATGAGCGGGGTGTTGAGGCTGCGCCCTAAACCCGAATGTCGAGCAGGGAGCCGGGGCGTTGTAGACGCGACGTCGGCGCCGCCTGTTCGACCGGCGCAGAAGCCGCCGCAACCGGACGCGCCGTCTCCTCGGCCGCAATCGGCGCCGCCAGCCCCATGGCCTGGCGGAAGAAGGCCGACTGGGCCGTTCTCAGGGCGTGGGCCGCACCGCCCGCCTGGGGCGGAAAGGCCGGCCGCTCGGACGAAATCGCGGACATGGGCTGAGGATGCCCGCGCTTCGTCTAGATATGGTTAATGCGCGATTCACCCTGTTTCGGGCGATCGCCTCAACGCGCCGGGGCGTTCAGCGCGTCGGTCAGCTTCTTCAGGTCCGCGTCGGTCAGGATCGGCCCCGAGGACTTGGCGACGATGGTCCCATAGGCGTCGACGGCGAAGCTCTCGGGCACGCCCGACACGCCCAGGTCCAGCCCGGCGCGCCCCTCGCGGTCGACCAGCACCAGGCGATAGGGATCGCCCAGCTCTTCCAGGAAGGCGTCGGTGGCGACGGGGTCGTCCTTATAGGCCACGCCGACCACGGCGATCCCCTGTTCCTTCAACTTCATCAGATGCGGATGCTCCAGACGGCACGGCGCGCACCAGCTGGCGAACAGGTTGACGATCATCGGCTTGCCCACGCCCGCCGTCTTCAGATCCAGCAGGTCGTCGCTAGCCTTACCACCCGCCAGGATAGGCAGGACCGTCGTCTCCGGGATCGGCTGGCCGACCAGGGCGTCCGGCTTATAGGTCGGCCCGGCGGCGGGATCGCCCGCCATCCGGTCCATCTGCGTCATCAGGAAGATCCCCAGCGCCGCCAGGACGGCGATGGGCAAAAGGGCCAGCCAGCGTTTCATTTGCGGGCGGCCTCCAGCCGGGCCAGCTCGCGCTTCCAGCGGCGGGCGGCGATCAGGGCGCGCGCCGACAGGGCGGCCAGCACCACGGCGCTGATCCCCCAGGCGGGCCAGACGAAGGCACCGTAGGGGCTCATGTCCAGATCAAGCACGAAGCGCCTCCATCAGGCTTCCAGCGCCGCGCGGGCGCGAAGGGTCAGAACGCGGCGGCGACGGACCTCGGTGCGGATCGACGTCAGCCAGATCGCCCCGAACAGCACGGCGTAGGCCGCCATCATGGTCAGCAGGGCGGGCAGGAAGACCGGGTCCACGCTGGTTCCGCCCGACCGCAGCAGCGATGCGGGCTGGTGCAGGGTGTTCCACCAGTCGACCGAGAACTTGACGATCGGCAGATTGATCAGGCCGACCAGGCCCAGCACCGCCGCGGCCCGCGCCGCCTTGGCCTCATCGTCGATCGAGGCGCGCAGGGCCATGTAGCCGAGGTAGAAGAGGAACAGCACCAGCACGCTGGTCAGGCGCGCGTCCCACACCCACCACGTCCCCCACATGGGCTGGCCCCACAGGGAGCCGGTGACGAGCGCCAGGGCCGTGAAGGCCGCGCCCGGCACGGCCGCCGCCCGCGCCGCCGCATCGGCCAGCGGATGGCGGAACACCAGGGCGAAGAAGCTGGACACGCCCAGCGCCCCATAGGCCATCAGGCCCAGGCTGGCGGCCGGAACGTGGATGAACATGATGCGGACGGTGTCGCCCTGCTGATAGTCGCCCGGCGCGGCGAAGCTGAACCACGTCCCCAGCAGCAGCAGGCCGAGCGCGCAGATCCACAGCACCGGAACCAGGGGGCCGGTGAAGCGCATGAAGCGGTCGGGATTGGCGAGGCCGAACATGGGCCGCCGATTACGCGGCCCAGCGCCCCACGGCAAGCGGGCGCGGCGTCCGACCCTTTGTCGCGGCTCTTAGAGGCTCAGGCCGTGCTGCGCCGCCAGATCCTTCAGTCCGACCATCGGACGCGGACCCCAGTGGGCGATGACTTCCGACGCGGCCAGCGAACCCAGAGCCCCGGCCTTGGCCAGGGACAGGCCGCGCGACAGGCCCAGCAGAACGCCCGCCGCGTACTGATCGCCGGCGCCCGTGGTGTCGACGACCTTCTCGACCGGATAGGCGGCGACCTCGACCCCCTCGCCGCCGCGGAACAGCACCGAACCGGCGGCGCCGCGCGTCACGGCCGCCACCTCGACGATGCGGCCCAGGTGGGCGGCGGCGTGGTCGAAGTCCTCGGTCTCGAACAGAGCGTGCAGCTCGGCCTCATTGGCCAGGACGATGTCAGCCGAGCTCTCGATGAAGGCCAGCAGTTCGGCGCGCCAGCGGTGAACGACAAAGCTGTCCGACAGGGTGATGGCGACCTTGCGGCCCGCCGCATGGGCGGCGGCGGCGGCGGCCTCGAAAGCCGCGCGGGCCGGGGCCGGATCGAACAGATAGCCTTCCAGATAGACGATGGCGCTGTCGCCGATCACGCCCGCGTCGACGTCGGCCGTGGTCAGTTGGTTGGCGGCGCCCAGGAAGGTGCACATGGTGCGCTGGCCGTCCGGCGTGACGTTGATCAGGCAGCGGCCGGTGCCGAAGCCCTTGCCCGCGCCGTCTTCCAGCACGGGGGTGTCGAAGTGGACGCCGACGGCGCGGATGTCGTGGCTGAAGACCTCGCCCAGGGTGTCCTTGGCCACCTTGCCGATATAGGCGGCGCGCCCGCCGAACGAGCCGACGCCCGCCACGGTGTTGCCCGCCGAACCGCCGGAGGCCTCGACCCCCGCCGCCATGGCGTCATACAGGGTCGCGCTCTGATCCTCGTCGACCAGCTGCATCGAGCCGGGGATCAGGCCCTTGGCCTCAAGGAAGGCCGCATCGCACGGAGCCAGGACGTCGACGATGGCGTTGCCCAGGGCGCAGACGTCGAAACGGGCGTTGTGGGCGAAGGGGGGCAGGACTTGGGTCATTCGCGCCCCATAGCGGGCGAGACCGCCGCGCGCCAGTGCGCCGGCCCTGCCCTCGTGCGAAAAGCGGCCCTTCACGCCGATCCGGCGGCGGCCTAAAGCCGATGGACCTGTTGCACACCGCCCTGCCGGGCCATGCGGAGCCGCGCCCATGACCGACGTCGCCGTCCTGACCCCCGACCCGGTCGACCCCACCTATTCGACCCTGTGGCCCGGCGTGCTGGACCGGCTGGGCGAGGCGCTGGCGACGGCGGGGATCACGGCGCGGCCGACGCCCTGGACCGATCACGTCGAGAACGCCCGCGCCCTGATGGACTTCCCCCTGGTCCTGCCGCTGCTGGTCTGGGGCTATCATCAGGATCACGACCGCTGGATCCAGGCCTGCACGACCTGGGCCGAGGCGGGCGCGCCCCTGGCTAATCCGGCCGCGACCCTGCGCTGGAACGCCGATAAACGCTATCTGGCCCGCCTGGCGGAAAAGGGCGTCGCCGTGCCCGAGACGATCTTCGCCGACCACGTCGACGCTGTGGTTCTGGAAGCCGCCTTCGCCGCCACGGGGGCCGAGACCCTGATCGTCAAGCCGACCGTCTCGGGCGGCGCCTGGCGCACCCTGCGGGTGGCGGCGGGCGAGCTGCTGGACGCGGCCCTGGCCGACGCCCCCGTCGGCGGAACGATGATCCAGCCCTATCTCAAGGCCATCGAGACCGAGGGCGAGACCTCCCTGCTCTATTTCGGCGGCGAGCTGAGCCACGTCGTGAACAAGCGCCCCGGCGCGGCGGGCGAGTTCCGCATCCAGACCCAGTACGGCGGACAATACCAAGCGCTGAAGGCCGCGCCCCAGGGCGCGCTCGATCTGGCCGAACGCACCCTGGCCGCCATCGACGAAGACCTACTCTACGCCCGCATCGACATGACCAAGGACGACGATGGCGACTGGGTGCTGATGGAGGCCGAACTCATCGAGCCGGACTTCTACCTGGCCGCCGCGCCTGAAGCCGGCGCCCGCTTCGGCCAGGCGGTGCGGGCGCGGCTGGAGCGCTAGGCCTACACGCCCATGAAGCTGGCCCGCGACGGGCACAGGTCGGAGATCACGCAGGCGCTGCACTTCGGCCGCTGCGCCAGGCAGGTGTAGCGACCGTGCAGGATCAGCCAGTGGTGCGCCTTGGGCAGCCAGGCCTCGGGCACCACCTGGTGCAGCTGGACCTCCACCTTGTCCGGCGTCGCCGCATTGGCCAGGCCCAGTCGGTGCGAGACGCGGAAGACGTGGGTGTCCACCGCGATGGCCGGCTCGATCCCCAGTTCATTCAGCACCACGCTGGCGGTCTTGCGCCCGACGCCCGGCAGGGCCTGCAGGTCGGCGCGGTTCAGCGGCACCTCGCCGCCGTGCTTCTCGACCAGCATCCGGGCGGCGGCGATGAGGTTCTTCGCCTTGGTGCGGTAAAGGCCGATGGAGGCGATCAGGGGGATCAGCCCCTCCTCGCCCAGGGCCAGCATCTTCTGCGGCGTGTCGGCGACGGCGAACAGGGCCTTGGTCGCCTTGTTGACCCCCACGTCGGTCGCCTGGGCCGACAGGGCGACGGCCACCACCAGGGTGTAGGGATTGACGAAATCCAGCTCGGTCTTCGGATCGGGCATGACGCCTGACAGGCGGACGAAGATCTCCTCCACCCGGTCCTCATCCGGCGGCCAGCTGATGACGGCGCCGACGGGGGCCTTCTTCGGCTGGCGCGAACGCTTGCCCGGCGGCGGGGTCAGCCCGGCCTTCTGAACGGCCTTCTTCTGGCGGGAGGCGGATTTCAACGGAGCCATGCCCCCGCTTCGCCTTCCCCGCGCCCGGCGTCAATGTCGCGCGCTCGCGACGATGCGACAAAAAATCGCAGTCGCGCCTTGTATTCTGGACCGCTCCGTCCATTTTACGCGTGAAATCGAAGCGAGCTGTCTCCCCCATGGCCCTCCCCGCCCCGCTCAAGAAGCGCCTGCCCCTGATCGTCGCCGGCGTCGTCGGCCTGGGCCTGATTATCGGCGGCGTGGTCTGGTGGCAGGGCAAGCAGCGCTGGGAAGGCACCGACAACGCCTTCGTCCAGGCCGACACCGTGGCCGTCAGCCCGCGCATCGGCGGCGAGGTGGTCGAAGTCCTGGTCAAGGACAACCAGCGCGTCGAGGCCGGCCAGGTGCTGGTCCGGCTGGACGACGCGGACGCCCGCGCCGCCCTGGCCCAGGCCCAGGCCAATCTGGCGGCCCTGACCGCCGCCGTCGCCAACGTCGACGCCCGAACCGAGCAGGAGCAGGCCACCATCGCCGCCCGCGCCGCCGCCGTGACCCAGGCCCAGGCCCAGGCGAACCTGGCCCGCGCCGAGGTCGACCGTTACGGCAAGCTGGCCGATCAGGGCTGGGTGTCGCAGCAGCGCATCGAGACCCAGCGCGCCGCCGCCGAGACCGCCCGCGCCTCGGTCGCCCAGGCCCAGGCCGCCCTGACCGCCGAACAGCGCACCGCCGCCGTCCTCGGCTCGTCCCGCCAGCAGAGCGTCGCCGCCGTCGAACAGGCCCGCGCCCTGGTCGATCAGGCGCAGCTGACGCTGGACCGCACGGTGATCCGCGCTCCGGTCGCGGGCGTCGTCGGCGCGCGCGGCGTGCGCCTCGGCCAGGTGGTGCAGGCGGGCGGCCAGCTGATGTCCGTGGTGCCGCTGCAGGACACCTATGTCGTCGCCAACTTCAAGGAGACCCAGGTCGGGCGGATGCGTCTGGGCCAGGCGGTCGAGATCAAGGCCGACGCCTTCCCCGGCCGGTCGCTGCAGGGCCGTATCGACAGCTTCGCCCCCGCAACCGGGTCTGAGTTCGCCCTGATCCCGGTCGAGAACGCCACCGGCAACTTCACCAAGATCACCCAGCGCGTGCCCGTCCGCATCGTCGTCCAGCGCGACGACTCGGGCCAGCCGATCGTCCTGCGGCCCGGCCTGTCGGTCGAGGTCAAGGTCGACCTGAAGAGCCAGGGCGGGCCTGCCTTCGCCGAAGCCCACATGGGCGAGACGGCGCTGGCCCAGGCCGCCGACCCGAGCTCCGCCCGGTGACGGAGGCCGCCACGTCTTCGGCTCCGGCGGCCGCCGCCGACCAGCCCGAGATCAACTGGACCGTCCTGCTGCTCGGCTTCGCCGGCATGGTCATCGGCCAGTTCATGGCCATTCTCGACATCCAGATCGTCGCCGCGTCCCTGCCGCAGATCCAGGCCGGGGTCGGCGCCTCGGCCGATGAGATCAGCTGGATCCAGACCGCCTATCTGATCCCCGAGGTCGTGATGATCCCCCTGTCGGGATACCTGTCGCGGCTGTGGGGCACGCAGAAGGTATTCCTGGCTTCCTGTCTCGGCTTCCTGGTGATGAGCGTGGCCGTGGGCCTGTCGTCGTCGATCGAGATGATGATCGTCTTCCGCGCGCTCCAGGGCTTCGTCGGCGGGGCCATGATCCCGACCGTCTTCGCCGTGGCCTTCACCGCCTTCCCGCCCGAGCGGCGCGTAACGGCCAGCGTCATCATGGGGCTGATCGTAACGCTGGCCCCCACCGTCGGTCCGACCCTGGGCGGGCATCTGACCGAGTGGCTCAGCTGGCGCTGGCTGTTCTTCATCAACGTCTTTCCCGGCGCGATCGTCCTGTTCCTGGTCGGACGCTACGCCCATTTCGACAAGGGCGACCCCAGCCTGTCCAAGGGCTTCGACTGGCTGGGCCTGGCCCTGATGGCCGCCTTCCTGATGAGCCTGCAGTTCGTGCTGGAGGAGGGCGCCAAGGAGGACTGGTTCGCCGACGACATGATCCTGCTGCTCAGCGTCGTCGCCGCCGTCTGCGGTCCGGCCTTCGTCTGGCGCTCGCTCAGCTACCGCAATCCGATCGTCGAGCTGCGCGCCTTCGGCAACCGCAACTTCGTGGTCGGGGTGCTGATGACCTTCATCGTCGGGGCGGCCCTGTTCGGCGGCACCTTCCTGCTGCCGCTGTTCCTCGGCCGGGTGCGCGACTATTCGGCGGCCGAGGTCGGCACCACCATGGTCGTCTCCGGCCTGGCCATGTTCGCCACAGGCCCCATCGCCGGGCGGCTGGTGCGGGCGGTGGATGCGCGCATCCTGATGTTCGTGGGCTTCATGATGGCCGCCTGGGGCATGTGGGACGCCCGCATCGTGACGGATCAGTGGGGCTTCTGGGAGTTCGCCGGGGTCCAGGCCATGCGCGGGGCCGGCGTCATGCTGGCCATGATCGCCTCGCAGCAGGTGACGATGGCCACCCTGCCGCCGCACATGGTCAAGAACGCCTCGGGCCTGGTGAACCTGTCGCGCAACGTCGGCGGCGCCTTCGGCCTGGCCATCCTCAACACCTCCCTGACCCAGAACACCGCCCTGCACATGGTCGAGCTGACCAGCGCCATCGACCAGACCCATCAGGGGGTGCGCGACATGATGGCGGGCATGGCCGTGCGCTTCGCCGGCTCCATCGACCCCCAGGCCTCGGCGATGAAGGCGATCTACGGCCTGTTGCAGAAACAGGCGACCACCCTGGCCTTCGGCGACGCCTTCGCCCTATTAGCCATCGGCTGCGCCTGCGCCGGTTTCCTGACCCTGCTGTCCAAACCGGCCAAACCCAATCCCTCCGCAGCTCCTACGGACGCCCACTGATGCCCCGCGCCCTCGGCCAGATCGACGAACACAAGAGCCGCGCCATCCTGCGCGCCGCCGCCGAACTCTTCATGGAGAAGGGCGCCAAGGTCTCCATGGCCGAGGTCGCCCGGCGCGCGGGCGTGTCCAAACAGACCCTCTACAACCGCTATCCGACCAAGACGGACATCGCCCGCGACCTGGCGGCTCAACGCTCGGAAGAGACTCTGGCCCCCCTCGCCTCCGACATGGACGTCGAGACCGCCCTGGCAAGCGTGGCCGAGACCCTGATCCGGCGCGTCTGCATCGAGGGGCGCGGCGTCGCCCTGCGCGGCATGGCCCTGGCCTCGCCCGAGGCGCCAGAGCTGGCGCGCGTCGTCTATGACGCGGGGCCCGGCCAGAACCTGCGCCGTCTGGGCGTCTGGCTGGAGGAGCAGGACCGCCTGGGCCGCCTGTCCGCGCCCGATCCCGTCGCCGCCGCCGAGATGTTCACCGGCATGGTGCTGGGCCACGGCCACCTGCGCTCGGTGCTGGGCCTGCCCCACCCCGAGATCGACGACATTCCCGCCCGCGCCCGCGAGGCCGCCTGTCGCTTCGTGCGCGCCTTCGCGCCGCAATAGGCGTTCGCGCTCGATTGGCCCTGAAGGCGGATCAGCGTAAAGCCGCCCCCAGTCCCCTCACCTCCCGCCCGTCGGAGTCCTTCCCATGCTGATCCACCTGTCGTCCTGGCCCGAGATCGACGAGCGCCTGAAGTCCGGCGCCCTTCTGTCCAAGACGGTGATCGTGCCGATCGGCTCGAACGAACAGCACGGGCCGACGGGCCTGCTGGGCACCGACTGGCTGTGCCCCGAGATCATCGCCCACGCCGCCGAAAAGGGCGACGACAGCCTGATCGTCACGCCGACCTTCAACATCGGCATGGCCCAGCACCACCTGGCGTTTCCCGGCACCATCACCCTGCGCCCGTCGACCTTCATGGCGGCGATCGCCGACTGGGTGTCGTCGCTGACGCGCCACGGCTTCGAGCGCATCTATTTCCTCAACGGCCACGGCGGCAACGTCGCCACCATTGAGGCCGCCTTCGCCGAAATCTACGCCGACTGGTCCTTCACGCCCGAGCCCTGGGCCGAGCGTCCGCCCTTCGTGCTGAAGCTGCGCAACTGGTGGGATCTGCCAGGCGTGCAGAAGCTGTGCGAGGACATCTTCCCGACCGGCCACGGCAGCCACGCCACCCCGTCCGAGATCGCCGTGACCCAGGCGGGCTATCCCGACCGGATCAAGACCGCCGCCTATGAGCCGAAGATCGCCCCCTTCGGCCCGATCCGCGACGCCAACGACTATCGCGCCCGCTTCCCCGACGGCCGCATCGGCTCGGACCCGGCCCAGGCGACCCCGGAAAAGGGCCAGCGCATCATCGACGCCGCCGTTCCGGCCCTGATCCGCGACCTGACCGACTTCGCGCAAGAAGTCTTGCCGGTCGCCTGAAACCAGCCCAGGGTCGTTGCATGAGCCCCATGCAGAAGACGGCCCGCAACGCCCTGCGCAACGCCCAGGCCGGTCAGGAACTGGCCCAGGCCTCGGCCGCCGTCATCACGCGGCGGTTCGAGATCATGGGCGAGGCTCTGGCCGACCCCCTGCGCGCCGACCACGCCGAACTCAGCCGCATGGGCGTGGAGAAGGTCGAGGCCATGACGGCCTCGGCCGGGGCAGCCTATACCGGCGCGCTGGACCTGGCCGAACGCGCCGGACGCCTGGCCGCGCGCGAGGGGGCCGAGGCCGCCGACTGCCTGGCCAAACTGGCACGCGCCGGCACGCCGATGGCTTTCGCCGCCGCCCAGACCGACTGGGCTCTGGGCGCCTGGAGCCGGGCGATGAACGACGGCTGGTCCTTCTACGGCGCGGCGCTGAAGGCGCAAGGCCGCACCATGGCCCCCGTCCACGCCAAGGCCACGGCCAATGCGCGGCGCCTGAAGCGCTGACCTCGCGCGGGCGTGATGGAACGCCCGGCGGCGTCGCCGGATTGCCTTTGCATCCATGCGGAGGAGATCACCATGGCCGAGAAAGACCCCAAAGACCCCCACCCCGGCATGATGGGCGACGGCACCGAGGAGCAGAACCTCAACCAGCCCGGCGACCCCTCCAAGCGGATCACCGAGGAAGAGGTCGACGAAGCCTTCACCAAGGATCCCAAGCTGGTGCCGAAGGAATAGGCGGGACGCGGCTTCCACCCTTACGCCGTCCTTATAACCCCGTCCCGCGCCTCGACCGGCCAGGGCGTCAGCTTGCCGCCCGCGCAGGGCCCCGCGACGCAGGCGCCCGACAGCGGCTCGAAAGCCGCCCCGTGCCAGCCGCACAGGATCAGCGAGCCGTCCGGCGTCAGATAGCGGTCCAGCTCCATCGCGATGGGAAAGCCCGCGTGCGGGCAGCGATCCACCCAGCCCGCGACCTGACCGTCCTTCTTCACCACGAAGCCGTGGAAGAAGGCCTCGCCGATCTGCAGCACGAAGCCGCGCGAACCGGGATCACTGATGTCCGCCTCCAGACACAGGGCCACGTTCGGCGGCGTCTTCCAGACCCGCTTACGTTCCTGCGTTTCGGCCGCCGAACCCTCTTGCGCCACTATTCGCGCTCGGGCTTCAGCGGGCGGCTCATCAGGCTCTCGATCGCCTGATCCACCGTCAGCTCGCCCGCCAGCACCGCCGCCGTCGCCTCGCAGATCGGCGTGTCGACGCCCAGCTTGCGCGTCAGTTCGCGCACGGCCGGCGCGCTCTCATAGCCCTCGGCCACCGAGCGCTTGCCTTCCAGCGCCTGCTCGACGCTGAGGCCCTGCCCCAGGGCCAGGCCCAGGCTCATGTTGCGCGACTGCGGGCTGGAGCAGGTCAGCACCAGATCGCCGACGCCGCACAGCCCGGCCACCGTCTCGGCCTTGCCGCCCAACGCCGTGGCGACGCGGACGATCTCGGCATAGCCGCGGGTGATGACGGCCGCATGGGCGCTGCGCCCCAGTTCGCGGCCCTCGACAATGCCGCAGGCGATGGCCAGCACGTTCTTCAGCGCCCCGCCCGTCTCGGCCCCGATCAGATCGTCGGCGTAATAGGGGCGGAAGACCGGCCCCGACAGGGCGCCCGCCAGCGCCTCGGCCATGGCCGCATCGGCGCAGGCCAGGGTCACGGCGCTGGGCAGGCCGCGCGCCACCTCGGCGGCGAAACTCGGCCCCGACAGCACGGCGGCCGTCGCCGAGGGAATCGTCTCGGCCAGCACGTCGGTCATCAGCTTCAGCGAGCCGCGCTCAATGCCCTTGGAGCACAGGATGATCGGCAGGCCCGGCCGGGCGTAGGGCGCAAAGGCCTGCAACGTCGCCCGCATATGCTGGGCCGGCGGCACCGCCAGGATCAGGTCGCAGTCGGCGAGGTCGGCCAGATCCGAGGTGACGTTGATGGCCGAATCCAGCTCGACCCCCGGCAGGAAGGCGTCGTTCATCCGGCGCGCGCGGATGCTCTCGATCACCTCGGGCTCGCGCGCCTGCAGGACGACGGCCAGACCCGCCGCCGCCGCGCTCTGCGCCAGGGCCGTGCCCCAGGCGCCGCCGCCAATTACGCCTGCCGTATGAAATTCCATGTCTTCTCCGGTCCCCCGACCCCCGCCGAGAGCCAGGCCGCTCAAGCCTTGGCGCCCTTGCGGCCCGTTTTCTTGTGCACAGGATCAACGCTCGCGCGCGTCTCGTCCAGAGGCCATCGCGGCCGGGCCGCGACATCGATGTCCGACGTCAGCCCTTTTTCCAGCCGCTCCGCCCCCGCCAGGGCGATCATCGCCGCATTGTCGGTGCAATAGGCCATCGGCGGCGCCAGGAAGGCGAAGCCGTGCTTGGTCGCCAGATCCTCCAGCGTCCGCCGGATCGTCTTGTTCGCCGCCACGCCGCCCGCCACGACAAAGAGGCGATGCTCATGCGCCTCGGCGTAATCCTTCATCGCCCGCTCGGAGCGTTCGGCCAGCTGGCGCGCGATCGCCTTCTGCACCGCATCGGCCAGATCAGCCCGATCCTGCTCCGTCTCGCAGGTCTGGGCCAGGCGCGACGCCGCCGTCTTCAGCCCCGAGAAGGAGAAGTCGCAGTCCTTGCGCCCCAGCAGCGCCCGCGGCAGCTCGAACCGCGACCCGTCGCCGGACGCCGCCAGCTTCTCCAACGCCGGGCCGCCCGGATAGCCCAGCCCCATGGCCTTGGCGATCTTGTCAAAGGCCTCGCCCGCCGCGTCGTCGATGGTCGTGCCCAGACGGCTCATGTCGCCGATGCCGCGCACTTCCAAGAGCTGACAGTGCCCCCCCGACACCAGCAACAACAGGAAGGGATAGGTCGTCTCCGCGCCCAGCCGCGCCGACACCGCATGGCCTTCCAGATGGTTGACCGCGATCAGAGGCAGCCCCCGCGCCAGCGCCGCCGCCTTGCCGTAGGACAGGCCCACCATGACCCCGCCGACCAGCCCCGGCCCCGCCGTCGCCGCCACGCCGTCCAGCGCGCTCCAGTCCAGCCCGGCCTCGCTCATGGCCCGGCGCGTCACGCCGTCGATCATCTCCACATGGCTGCGGGCGGCGATTTCCGGCACCACCCCGCCATAGGCCGCATGGTCGTCGATCTGGCTGTGGATGACGCTGGACAGCACCTGCGCGCCCGCCGCCGACAGCCGCACCACCGAGGCGGCGGTCTCATCGCAGCTGGTCTCGAGGCCCAGCACGGTCAAACCGTCCGACCCGCGTTCGGTTGCCCCGTCCGCCGCCCTGCTATAGTCCGCGTCCATCTTCATTGGGCGGAGTTAGCGACCCGCCCCCCCTTTCGCAACGGCGTCTCGACGTGACTCAACCTCTCCTGCGCATCGGCACCCGACGTTCGCGCCTGGCCCTGGCCCAGTCCGGCATGATGCAACGCGCCATCGGCCGCGCCCTGGGCGTGCCCGACGCCGAGATCGAAACCCTGGTCCCTCTGGTCGAGATCGTCACCACCGGCGACCGCATCCAGGACCGTCGCCTGCTGGAAATCGGCGGCAAGGCCCTGTTCACCAAGGAGATCGAGGAGGCCCTGCTGGACAGCCGCGTCGACGTCGCCGTACACTCGATGAAGGACGTCCCCGCCGAACAGCCGCCGGGCCTCGCCATCGCCGCCGTGCCCGAGCGCGAAGACCCCCGCGACGCCTTCATCAGCGACCATTACGCTGCGTTCGCCAACCTGCCGCAGGGCGCCCGTTTCGGCACCGCCTCCCTGCGGCGTCAGGCCCAGGCCCTGGCCCTGCGTCCCGACCTGAACATCGAGATGCTGCGCGGCAACGTCGACACCCGGTTGAAGCGGCTGCGCGACGGCGATTTCGACGCCATCCTGCTGGCCTGTTCGGGCCTCAACCGCCTCGGCCTCGGCGAGGTCATCCGCCAGCGCCTGCCGCTGGACGCCTTCCTGCCCGCGCCGGGCCAGGGCGCACTGGCCCTGCAGACGCGTGAGGGCGATGTCGACGCCGCCTGGACCCGCGCCCTGAACCACGCCCCCACCGCCCTGGCCGTCGCCGCCGAGCGCGGGGCCATGGCAGCGCTGGAAGGCTCCTGCCGCACCGCCATCGGAGCCTACGCCCACATCGCCGACGGCCGCCTGCGCCTCAGCACCGAAATGCTCAGCCCCGACGGTTCGAGCCGCTGGACCCGCTCCGGCGACATCGCCGCCGACGCCGATCACGCCGCCGCCCGCGCCTTGGGCCTCGACCTCGGCGGTCAGATCCAGGCCGTCGCCGGCGACCAGAAGATCGCGCTCTAAGGCCATGACCCCGATCCGCCTTGTCTGGGTCACGCGCGCCGAGCCGGGCGCCGCCCGCACGGCGCACCGGCTGACGGCGCTGGGCTTCACCCCGATCACCGCGCCCTTGCTGACCTTGGCGCCCCTGCCCGGCGCCCTCGACGCCGCGCCTGCCCCGGCCGCCGTCGCCGCCCTCGCCCTGACCAGCCCCAACGGCGTCGAGGCCTTCGCCCCCCTGATCCCGCGCTTTCGCCGCCACCCCGTCTTCGCCGTCGGCGACGCCACGGCCGAGGCCGCCCGCGCCGCCGGCTTCGCCGACGTCCGCTCCGCCTCCGGCGACATCCACGCCCTGGCCCACCTGATCGCGGCCGAAGCCCCGCCCGGCCCCCTGCTGGCCCCCGGCGCGCGCGAACCGGCGGGCGACCTGCCCGCCCTGCTGCCCGACCGCCCGATCCATCGCCTGCCCGTCTACGCCGCCTTCGAAACCCACGCGCCCGCGCCCGAACTTTTCGACGCGGTCATGCTCCATTCCCCCCGCGCCGCCCGCGCGCTCGC
>Ga0209699_100143_pt1 | contig 84141 bp, 69 predicted proteins | sample SynthPrep_1_END__FD_187204 | JGI IMG/M metagenome (GOLD analysis project Ga0209699, IMG submission 187204) | Synthetic microbial communities from Ohio, USA - SynthPrep_1_END_DS7_MetaG (SPAdes) (version 2) | ecosystem: Engineered > Bioreactor > Aerobic > Activated sludge | place: USA: Ohio...
ACCAGGGGGAGTTGCTGCTGCAGGCGCAACACAACAGCCTCCGGGTGGAGGCGGACCAGAGCGTGGAGATCAGTGCCAGTCAGCAGCATGTGCAGGTCGCCGCCAGGGAGCACATCACGCTCTTGTGCGGCGGGGCTTACATCAGGATCGCCGGCGGGAATATCGAATTAGGCATGCCGGGCAGCCTCATTGTGAAGGCTGGGAAGCACCGCTTTACCGGCCCAGCCTATCGCAGCCCTGAACTGAATGCCTGGTCTCTCGACCTCTTCGAAAAAATGCCGCGCATTCCCGTTGCCCCCACCGATCTGCCGCTCTCCGAATAGCGCCCCCATCGGAACCCCTATCGATGCTCATCAGCCCCCCTTTCCTTCAAGCCACCGCGTCTCAAGAGATAGACACGATCAGCGGCGACGTCATGGCACTGGGTGAAAAGACCGGCAAGGGCGCCTTCCCCGTCAGCCATCATTTCGGCTGGCATGGTGGTGTCCATCTGACGGCCCCGGGCGCGCCAGGAAACCCGGAGCCCGTCCGCGCCATTGCCGATGGTGAAGTCGTGTTCGCCCGTGACAGTGCCCCCATCCCGCTCGACGCCTCTCCCGCTCATCCATTGCTGTATTACACCGGCTGGACCAGCAATGGCGTCATGGTTCTCAAGCACACCACCGAGATCGGTGAAGACCTCAACGTCATCTTCTATTCGATCTATCAGCACCTGCACACCCTGGAGAACAAAGCGGGCACCCAGGCAAAGCTGAAAGCCGGCGACAAGGTCTATCGCAAAGAGCCTATCGGCAAGGCGGGTGTCATATACGGCCGGGCGCACTGCATCCACTTCGAGATCGTCACGGATGAAGAGAACGTGGAAAAGCTGATGGGCCGAAGCCAGGGTCCTCTTGTCGCAATTGAAGGTCGGCGTAATAGCGTTTGGGGTGACATGCATATTGTTCTGCCCATGGGCACCCCGCTCTATCAGAAGGACCCACGCACCGAAACAAAGCCCTATACGGTCCGGCTCTTCAATTCCGCACTCGGCGCAAGCAATGACACCCTGGAATCGGTCGCGCAACGCTTCAACACCACACCCAAGCGCATCCGCCAACTCAACGGCCCTCCCGCCCGGGCCGCCAACTGGTGGTCCACGCTGACTGGCGCCGCACAGAAGGCGCAGAACAAACCCGAACCGACCGTTGCCAAACGAACCATCCAGATCCCGGCCATCCATGGCGCCGCCGCTGCCACACCCCCAGAGGGAATCAGCGCCGAGGAATGGCGCAATTGGCAGGCCGCCGTCGTCGGATACACCTCAACCCCGCTGATCGTCAGTTTGAGCGAAGCGCTCGGAACAATCACCCTCACTACCCGTCAAGGCAACGGCACCATTACCGGCTCATGCACCGAGAAAAATGGCGGCTACGACCTCTACAAGACCGCCGTGAAGGCTTACCCCGGCTGCCCCAGTGCCGGATATGAAATGCTGCGCTTCGGTCGGGTCATCGGCCCGGACGCTCCCGCCGAGTCCGATCTGCTGGACGGTCGCCTGCCCCACTTCCGCCGGATCGCGGTCCCCGGTACGCCACCCGCCTTCGTGAATCTCAATATCGCGGGTGTTCAAGCATTCAGCGATGCCGACTTCCCGCACTGGCTCGGCTGGACCTTCATCGACGATGACACGGACGGCAACAGCCGCTGCGACTCGACACAGCTTGTAGACTTGATCGAGCCCCCAGTTCCCGCGCCTATCCAAGTCGCGATGCTCGAGGCGCCGGGGGAAAGCGCTATCTCAGCAAATACCAGTACCCAGTACAAAGACCGCCTCCTGCGCGCCTATCTCAAGCTTCAGTCCGGAGCCATGCGGGAGCGCCTGAGCTATTGCGTCGTCAAGCAGCCCACGGAATGGTCCCGGGAGGATTTCGACAACCGCTGGCGCTGGGTCAAAGACACGCCAAGCACGCTACCCGCCCATGTCCTGTTTGAGGAGCATCTTTCCTCAGATGCCTATGAACGGCTCAAGCAACATCATCAGGCACTGGCTTTTTGGGAAGAAGCCACCGCGGCTGGTCTTGCATTGGATAAGGTGCATTATCACTTTCATCCGATTCGGTTCATTCAAACGTTCAAGAAATGCGGGTGGCGTGGCCTAAACGAACTAGCGCAAACGCTACCCCGGAGGTCATCCCCCAATGCAGGCGGAGATATTTCATGGAGCAGCGCTCGAGGTCGATGGACTCTAGGCAACAATAGCGATGGAGCAATGCCAGCCAGCATGAACATATCGATAAATCGAATGTGGGTTAAATATGGCTTTGTTACTCCTCTGCGACAGTCCCACTTCCTCTCCCAAATATACAAAGAAACTGGCGCCCTTAAATCAACTATTGAAAATGGAGGAGAACGATATTTCAGGACAATGTATGAAACACTAACACCGGAAGAGGCAGAAGAAGACTTCGACAACAAGCAGGGCTGGCTCCAAGCAATGGGCTTCCTAAAAGACAGGGATCGTCCCACTTATGTGAGTCAGCGTCCAGGAGAGATATCAGCTAAGGCTCAGAGCCTAGGAAACACTGAAATAGGAGACGGACCACGCTTCCGAGGGCGCGGACTAATCCACCTAACGGGCAGGAAAAGCTATAGAAATTATGAGATTTTTCGGAACACGGATTTCACAACCGCATTAAACCCAAGTCTAATAGCCACAGACTCCTTTTCAGCATCGGACTCCGCTGGATATTTCTGGATTTGCAAGCAGATGATTTCAGCAAACGTTGGGGCACATAGCAGTGGCATGAATATACACCGCCGTGCAGACTTAGGCCGAGGAGAGGCAAACGTCTCAGCAGTTACAACTCCGGTAAATGGAGGCAGCGCAGGACTAAACGAACGCCAGGAATTCTTCAACTATATCTATTTCATCCTAAGCGATGACACATCCTTTCCTCAAAACCTATCAATCGAGAGACAAACCGAAAATTAATACTCATCCTCTTACTTTTCAAATCCCACAAATTACTACGCAACAGGCGAAATCATGAAAAAAAAATTTATTCTTATATCTACAGCAGCAGCTCTTTTTTCACTTCCCTCCCTATCCCATTCGACCCCAGAAAAAAATTACTTAATTAAAAAAAATAAACCCATCTCAACCTGCGGAATTAAATTTAAAATACCTGAAAATCTAATTTCCGACCGTAATGAAATAATCAAAGCATGCTTACCATCCAACCAAGAAAACCTGCTTTCTTTAGGCGCCCTTTTCAGCGACCACGGAAATCCCAACTGGATAGATAGATTTCCTTTTATTAGGATTAAAAAAAATGATATAAATGAAATTTTATCTAGAAAAAATTACACCGGAATAAAAATAAACAAAAACAAAATCTTAGACACCTGGATTGGCTCAATAGAGGAAGAGTGCTCACTCACAAGAAAAACAATTTTCAAAAGAATAAATGGGAAAAACTGGGAAGGTTGGATTGCAGAAGACCAGTATTCTACTGACGCCCCATCCCGCCCGACACCAGAATACTGCAGCATGTTTCTATCTCATAACCGATGTATAAGAATGATTATTGGCAACTCAGAAGCAACGGCGACCATGGGCCAAAACTGCTTTACACGCCAACCCGAAAATTTTGACCTAGCCGTAGGCCTTAGCTACGATTTATTCATAAAAATAGTCAAAAGCATAGAATTCGAAAAATAACTATACAGCATTCATAAACCCAACACACATGACCGCGAGACTATTAACCAGGTCCTAAAATAGAAAACAGTCGTATACTCCTGACATGGAAAAGATCGATGTCAGAAAGCTTGAGCCAGCAGCGCGCGAGCAGCTTCGGCGGACGGTGATTCGAATGCTGGGGCGCGGGCATAGCCAAACGGCGGTCGCCGCCGAGCTTGGAATCAACCGGCTGACGGTGCACAACTGGGCCAAAGCCCATGCCGAGCGTGGTGCGGCGGCGTTGAAAGACGGTCAGCGGGGGCGGCCTGAAGGCAGCGGGCGAGTCCTCACGCCTGCCCAGGAAGAGCGGATCCAGAAAGAACTGGTAGATCGAACGCCCGACCAGTTGAAGCTGAAGTTTGCGTTGTGGAGCGCGCAGGCGGTGCGCGCAGCGATCAAGCAGATGTTCCTGGTGGACTTGCCGGTACGTACGGTTCGCAAGTATCTGGCACGCTGGGGGTTTACGCCGCAACGCCCGGTCAAGCGTGCCTACGAGCAGCGGCCCGAGGCGGTCCAGAAGTGGCTCAAGGATGTGTATCCGGCCATCGTCGTGCGCGCGAAGGCCGAAGGTGCCGAGATCAGTTGGGCCGATGAAACGGCGGCCAGCAGCGTGGAGCACTACGCGCGAGGCTATGCCCCGCGAGGCAAGACGCCGGTGCTGATGCTGTCGCAATCGAAACGTTGCCGGATCAATCTCATTTCCGCCGTCACCAACCAAGGCACGCTGCGATTCATGCTCTATCGGGAAACGCTGGACGCGGACATGTTCATCAAGTTTCTCAAGCGGTTGTGCAAGGACGCAGGCAAGAAAGTCTTTCTGATCGTCGATAACCTGCGCGTGCATCACGCCAAGGTGGTGAGGGCATGGTTGGCAGAACATGCCGAAGAGATTGAACTGTTTTACCTGCCGAGCTACTCGCCGGAGCTCAATCCGGATGAGTATCTGAATGCCGACTTGAAGGCTCGCATGAACGCGGGCGAACCCGTTCGGACACCAGAGGGGATGCAAAGCAAACTGCTCGGGCATCTGCGAAGCCTGCAAAAACAGCCTGAACGCATTCGGTCGTACTTCAAACACGAAAAGATTCGCTATGCCGCCTGAGCTGTTTGGTAGTTTGTTGCCGGGTTAATAGTGTTTCGCATTGTCGAATTCGACGATGACATCCGACCCAGTGCTGCACTGGTCTCGAATGATCTGGACGCCAACAGCTATCAGGATCGGGCCTGGCGATATCGCCAACAATTCGAAGAAGCTGAAGCTGCATACGCTGAAAGCAGCGCAGTTACTGCAGGCACGGGCTGCCGCCAACTATGCGGAATAAGGTGAAACTCTATATCGAAGACCATTCGGTAATGGCGTCAGTACTACTTGGTAATGCACGAATCGCTCCAAAGTGAAATCGGCCGCCCGATGTCCTGGACGGCCGTTTTTTTGGGCAGGCTACAGCAGCTCAACCTCGAGCATCGCCCCAACGCAGTGGCGAGTGCTCGTCGCCGACGTAAAGGGTTTCTCCAGAACGATCCACGCAGTACTGCGGCGACAGGATTTTCTCGGAGAAGCGCATGCCCTCGCCTACCCGGGTGTACTCGAACAGGATGCTGCGTTCCACACGGGCGCCGGCGCGGATGTGGCTGCCGTGGCCTATCCAGGTCGGGCCGATGATGGAGGCGCCCGGTTCGATACGCACGTTGGAACCGATGTACACCGGGCCGACGATCTGCACGCTGTCCCAGGCGATGGAGGTGTTCAGGCCTACCCAGACACCCTGGCGCACTTCATTGCCGGGCATGTCCATCTGCGCCACTTCCCCGCGCAGTACCCGCTGCAGCACCGACCAATAGTCGGTCAACCGACCGATGTCTATCCAATTGAAGAAGCGCTTCTGGGCAAAGAAGGGCTTGCCCTGCTCCACCAGCAGCGGGAACAACTGGCTGCCGATGTCGAACTCCTGCTTGGGCGGGACGAGGTCCAGCACTTCCGGTTCAAAGATGTAGATGCCTGTGCTGGCCAGGGTGGATTTCGCTTCGTCCGGCCGGGGTTTTTCCTGGAAGGACTGCACCCGGCTCTCTTCGTCGGTCACCACCACGCCGTAGTTCTGCACTTGGTCGCGCGGCACGTCCAGCGTCACCACGCTGGCCAGCGCGCCCTTGTGGCGGTGCTCGTCGAGCGCGGCGCGGATGTCCAGGTCGATGATGGCGTCACCGCAGATCACCAGCGTGGTGTCGTCGAAGAAGCCGCCGAAGTCCTGGATCTTGCGCATGCCGCCGGCGGAGCCCAGCGCCTTGGGCACGATGTCGCCGTACTCGCGGCCGCCCTCGTAGGAGTAGCCGATCTCGACGCCCCAGCGGTGGCCGTCGCCGAAGTAGTTCTCGATCTTGTAGTGGTTGAAGGCCACGTTGATCATGATCTCGCGGATGCCGAAGCGGGCCAGGTGCTCGATCAGGTATTCCAGCACCGGTTTGCCGAGTATCGGCACCATGGGCTTGGGCACGTTCTTCGTCAGCGGGCGCACCCGCGTTCCTTGGCCCGCGGCCAGGATCATTCCTTTTGCCAAGTCGATACCTCTCTGGTGAATGAAAAGACGTTCTCCACGGCGCCCGCCTCAGGCGGGCGCGCGGCCGTAGGTATCCTCGAAACGGACGATGTCGTCCTCGCCGAGGTAGCTGCCGGACTGCACCTCGATGATCTCCAGCGGCACCTTGCCCGGGTTGGCGAGGCGATGGGTATGGCCCAGCGGGATGAAGGTGGATTCGTTCTCCGCCAGCAGGAAGGTGCGCTCGCCGCAGGTCACCTCGGCGGTGCCGCGCACCACGATCCAGTGCTCCGCGCGGTGGTGGTGCATCTGCAGGCTGAGTCGCGCACCGGGCGCCACCACGATGCGCTTGACCTGGAAGCGCTCGCCGGAATCGATGGAGTCGTACCAGCCCCAGGGCCGGTGCACCTTGCGGTGGGTCTGCGCCAGTTCGCGCCCCTGCTCGCGCAGGCGGGCGACCACCTTCTTCACTTCCTGGGTGCGGCTGCGGTGAGCGACCATGACCGCGTCCGCCGTCTCCACCACCACCATGTCTTCGCAGCCCAGCGCCGCCACCAGCCGGCTGCCGGCATGCACCAGGGTGTTGCGGCTGCCCTCGATCAGCACATCGCCGCGGGAGCAGTTACCCTCGTCGTCCTTGGCGGACACTTCCCACAATGCATCCCAAGCGCCTACGTCCGACCAGCCGGCGGCCATCGGCACCACCACCACCCCGTTCTCGGCCGCAGCGTCGGTGGAAAGCGGCTCCATGACGGCGTAGTCGATGGAGTCGGAACGGCAGGCTTCGAAAGCGGCCTTGGCGACACGCAGGAAATCGGCGTCCGCCTTGCTGCCCTCGAAGGCACGGGCGCAGGCTTCAGCGATGTCCGGCGCGTATTTCTGCATCGCCGCCAGCCACACCGAAGCCTTCATCATGAAGATGCCGCTGTTCCACAGGTGTTCGCCGCCAGCCAGATAGCGCTCGGCGGTTTCCGCATCCGGCTTCTCGACGAAACCGACGCAGCGCCGCGCGCTGGCCGCGCCTTCCAGCTGCGCGCCGACGCGGATGTAGCCGTAGCCGGTTTCCGCTCGCTCCGGCACGATGCCGAAGGTGACCATGCCGCCGGCCTCCGCCTGCAGCGCACCTTCGGACACCGCCGCCTGGAAGGCTTCGAGATCGCTGATCACATGGTCCGCCGGCATCACCAGCAGCACCGGGTCGGCACCGCTGGCCCGTGCGGCCCGTGCCGCCAGCGTCAACGCCGGCGCGGTGTTGCGCCCTGCGGGTTCGAGCACGATGCGCCCGCTGGTGACGCCGATGTGGCGCAGTTGCTCGGCGATGACGAAGCGGTAGTCCTCGTTGCTCACCACCAGCGGCTCCGCATCCACTTCGTCCGGCGAGAAGCCGGACAGCCGCAGCGCAGTCTGCTGCAGCATGGAGAGTTCGCCGGTGAGCGGCAGCAACTGCTTGGGATAGGCCTCGCGGGAAGCCGGCCACAGGCGGGTACCCGCACCGCCAGAGAGAATCACGCTCTTGATCGCCATGCTCGTATCACTCCTTCAATGCTTCAACGGCGGCCGATGCCGAAGTACTCGATGCCCTTTTCCCGCACCAGTTCGGGGTCGTACATATTGCGTCCGTCGAACACCACCGGCTGGCGCAGACGGCTGCGGATGGCCTCGAAATCCGGGCTGCGGAATTCCTTCCATTCGGTGACGATGACCAGCGCATCCGCCCCTTCCAGCGCGCTCTTCGGCCGGCCGGCGTAGGTCAGGCGGGACTCGTCGCCGAAGATGCGCTCCGCCTCCAGCATCGCCACCGGGTCGTAGGCAGTGACGGTGGCGCCGCGCTTGAACAGCTCCTCGATGATCACGCGGCTGGGGGCCTCGCGCATGTCGTCGGTATCCGGCTTGAAGGCCAGGCCCCACAGGGCGAAGCGGCGGCCGGAGAGGTCCTCGCCGAAGCGGGCGACGATCTTGTCGATCAGCACATGCTTCTGGGCGTCGTTGGCGTCCTCCACCGCGGTCAGCACCTTGAGGTCGCGGCCGTGCTCGCCGGCCGTGCGGATCAACGCCTTCACATCCTTGGGGAAGCAGGAACCGCCGTAGCCGCAGCCGGCGTAGAGGAAATGCCAGCCGATGCGGGGATCCGAACCTATACCTTGGCGCACCAGTTCGATGTCCGCACCCAGCGTCTCGGCCAGGTTGGCCAGCTCGTTCATGAAGCTGATGCGGGTGGCCAGCATGGCGTTGGCGGCATACTTGGTCAGCTCGGCGGAGCGCACGTCCATGAACACCAGCTTGTCGTGCTTGCGCTGGAAAGGCGCATAAAGCTGGCGCATCAGGCCGAGGGCGCGCTCGTCGTCGGCGCCAACGACGATGCGGTCCGGCCGCATGAAGTCGTCCACCGCCGCCCCTTCCTTCAGGAACTCCGGGTTGGAGACCACCGAGAAGGGCAGCTCGACACCACGCTTGGAAAGCTCATCAGCGATCGCCGCCTTCACCTTGTCGCCTGTGCCCACCGGCACGGTGGACTTGTCGACGACGACCCGGTAGCCATCCATGTGGCGGCCGATGTTGCGCGCGGCCGCCAGCACGTACTGCAGGTCGGCCGAGCCATCCTCGTCCGGCGGCGTGCCCACCGCGATGAACTGGATCTCGCCGAAGCGCGCGGCCTTCTCCACGTCGGTGGTGAAGGACAAGCGCCCAGCTTCCACGTTGCGCCTCACCATCTCCAGCAAGCCAGGCTCATGGATGGGGATGCCGCCCTCTTCCAGCACGCGGATCTTGGCCGCATCCACGTCCAGGCAGAGCACGTCGTTGCCGACGTCCGCCAGGCACGCGCCGGAAACCAGGCCGACATAGCCGGTACCGATCACGGTCAGTTTCATCTGTTTCTCCCCTTACGTTCAGTTGATTTCAGACGCACCGGGTCAAGCGCCCGGCGCAAATTCAAGCCTCACTCCCAAAGATCCCAGGGGAATGCCGCCAGCAGCGGCTGCGGATCGAAGGTGAAGGCCGGCATGCCCCCCATCTCGATTGCCTCGGGAATGGAGGTGGCGTATTCGAAGTTCTCCCGCCCGGTGCCGAAGTAGTAGTCCTGGTACTTGAACAGGTTTTCCGTCTCGGAAAGGCGGACATACCGTGCAGGTATGCCGAATGCCTCGGCGATGATGAGGCCATGCAGCGAGCTGGCCAAAACCAGCCGGGCCCGCAGTATCTCTGCAATCACCTTATTCCAGCCCAGCAAGGGTGAAACGACATGTGACTGCCCGGCCACCAGCGCCAGGTCATGCAGATTGGGCACGAAAACATGGGGCAGTTCACCGGTGCATTTGAAGCGCTCTCTGAACAGATGCGGCACCAGCAGCGCAGGATCCCCGAACACCGAGGGCACCTCGAAACCGCGCTTGCGCAGGAACTCCTGGGTGAGCGGGCCGCGTACCGCGCGAATGTCCAATGCGGTGGCGGTGAAGGCGGATTCCGGCACCTTGCCATTCACGCCGGAACCCCAGATCACATCGCCGTTGCCAGCGAAATGCATCACCGAGCCGATGGACAACATGCGCGCCGCACTTGCCACTTCATCGTCCAGCGTCAAGCCGCGGGAGGCTAGCAGCTGGGAGACGACGATACGGCCGAGGTGATCACCGAAGTTCACCCGGCCATCGGCCGGCCGCCAGCAATAAAGGGAAACATGGTTGTAAGGCAGCGGCACATGGGCCGGATCCACCGCGGGTTCGTCATTGAACAGCGCTCTTATCTTCCGTTTCAGCATGTTCTCTCTGGCGACAGTCTCTAACTGGAAAAAGTGTTCAAGCCGAGCGCAGCAGCGCCCGGCTTTGCAGGATGGCCAGCACGTTGCGACGGAAGGCCGGCCACAGCGCGTTGATCAACAGGAAGGCGAGCAGCATTGCCGCCACGCCGATGGCGAGCCGCATCGGCAACCCTTCGCCCCATTGCCAGGACGCCAGCGCGGATGCCACGCCGCACAGGCCGTAAGCGACGATGACGCGCAGCCCGTTGCCGAACATGCCTTTCACCGGCGCACCGGAGCCGCGCAGCCACAGCAGCCCCCACATCCAGGACAGCGCCATGCCGCTGGCGAAGGCGGTGGCGACGCCATGCACGCCCCACATCGACCCGGTGACCACCAGCGCGATCAGCACCAGCCGCGAACTCAGCGTGAAGCGGAAATGGGAGCCGGTCAGGCCCTTGGAGACGAAGACCCAGTAACTGGCGTAGGCCGCGGTCTGGAACACGCCGGCGAAAGCCAGTATCTGGAACACCGGCACCGCCGGCGCCCATTGCTGACCCAGCACCAGCACGATCAGGGGCTCCGCCTGAGCGCAGCCGAACGCAAAGGCGGCAACGATGAGGTGCAGCAACACCGACTGCCCATGCAGCAGGAAACGGCCGTAGCGCGCCTCGTCCTGGTTCAGCCGCGACAGCACCGGCAGCGCGATGGTGGTGGCCGGCGCATTGATCTGGTTCAGCGGCAACATCAGCAGCTGGTAGGCGCGGTTGTACAGGCCCAGCACCTCGGCGCCAAAGCGGTGGCCGATGATCAAGGCATCGACGTTGCGGCTGAAGTAGGTGATGAGCTGTGTATTCATCAGGTTCCAGCCGAAGCGCAGCAGGCCCTGCATGTCGGCATTTCGCCGCGGCAGGCCGGGGCGCCAGCCGGTGGCAGCCACCAGCAGCAGCAAGGTGAGGCCGATCTGGCCCACCTGCTGCGCCACCAGCGCCCAATAGCCGTAGCCGCGCAGCGCCAGCACCACGCCTGTGGTCAGCCCCACGGCCTGGCCGATCACCTCGACGCCGGCCAGGCGGCCGAAGCGCATCTCCCTGTTCAGTTGGGCGCGGTACTGGGTGGCCAGGCCATTGAACAGGAAGGTCAGCGCCAACGCCTGGGCGATGGGCTGCAACAGTGGCTCGCGGTAGAAGGCGGCGATCAAGGGCGCGCAGGCATACACCACGCCGGCCAGCAGCAGACCGATCAGCGAGTTGATCCAGAACAGGTTGCTGCGCTGCTGGGCAGTCAGCTGGCGGGCCTGAACCGCGGCGGACGACAGGCCGAAATCCCGCAGCACTTCGCCAACACCGACGATGGCCATCACCATCGCCAGCAGGCCGTAGTCGGCCGGGGACAGCAGGCGCGCGAGCACGATGATGCCGCCGAACTGGAGCAGGATCTTGCACCCCTGCCCGCCCATGGTCACCAGCGCGCCGCGGGCGGCAGTGGTACCCAGACGCTTGTCGGCAACCGGCCCCGGCGGCGACGCGGCGGAAACGCTCTCGGCCGTCATTGGGCCTCCAGCGGGCGGCCGCGGATGGCGGAGAGGTAGGCGCGGTAGTGCTGGTCGCCGGCATCCGCCCATTCGCGGCGGGAGAAATCGGGCATGGGCGCACGCGTATCACTGCGAAGCTGCGTCAGCGCCGCCTCCAGCTTGGCCGGTTCCAGCTCGCCGTCATACATGTAGACCCAGCCCGGCCCCACCTCGGCGGCCAGCGCCTCGTTGGCTTCGTTGCGCGGCACCAGCACCGGCCGGTTCAGCGACAGCGCCAGCAGCAGCGAACCGGAGTTGTGCATCTGGCGGAAGGGCAGCACGACAAGCTCCGCCTCGCCGATCTCCTTCGCCAGGGTGACGTCGTCCACATAGGCCAGCAGGGAAGTAACGCGCGGGTCTAGCGCACCGGCCGCCTCGATCTGCCCGCGCAGTTCGGCGGTGGAGGGATTGCCCACCAGGCGCAGGCTGAAATCGCAGCTGCCGGCCGGCAACTGGCGGAAGCACTCCAGCAGCGTCTCCACCCCCTTGTAGGGCCGGATCAGGCCGAAATACAGTAGCCGGCCGGGCACGCTGGTCGGCACCGCCTTGTCGGCGAACCAGTCGCGGTAGTGACCATGCAGGATGGTGACCGTCTGCGGCGCCCGCGGCTCGGTGACAGCGTTGATGCGTATCCACATCTGCGTACGGCTATCCAGCAGGCGCAGCAGGAAGCGCTCGGTCGCACCCGCGCTCTCGTGCGGCGCCAGGTTGTGCAGCGTGCGCACTACCGGCCGCCGCAGCACCGCGGTCCGTGCCAGCAATGCCAGGAACAGCGCGTAGCGCACCGCCCGGCTGCGGCCCTCTGCGCGCAACAGGAATTCCGGCCAATGGACGTGGAACACGTCGTACCGGCCGAACAGCGCGGTACGCCATGAGAAGAACGCCACCTCGGCATGCGGCGACACCGCCGCCACCACCTGCTTGACGTAGGGATTGTCGTTGTCCGTTTGCCGGAACAGGGACTGCAGCACCCTGATCTGCGGTTGTTGCCCGGTCGCGACAGCCTTGCTGGCAGCCATCTTCAACATCTCCGATTGCCTGGCTTCAGGCTTAGAACTGGAAGTAAATGAACGAAGCGCCGCCGGGCGAGAGCGCCGCCAGCGTCAGCGCCAGACCGACGATTGCCCCCCCCTGCAGCACCACCGGCGCCCTGCAGTAGGCCATCGCCGCCCGGGTGAACAGCCCCTTGGGCAGGTAGTGCAGCAGCACCGCCAGCAGCAGCACGCCCACGCCCATCAGCGTGAAGGGCGCGTTGTTCGACACCGGCTGCAGCATCGCGGAGACATAGGCGGCGGCACTATCGAGATCCGGCGCGCGGAACAGGATTCGTGACAGGGCCACGACCTGGAAGGCGAGGAAGATGGCGAGCAGCCGGGCTCCAGCGGAGGTCGGCTCGGGCGACAGCGCCTTTGCCTCCCGCCGGCCGCGGCGCCAGCGCTCGAAGCAGACGAAGCTGCCGTGGATCACCCCGTAGAGCACGAAATTCCACCCTGCCCCATGCCAGATGCCGATGGCGACGAAGGTGATGTAGAGGTTGATATAGACGTTGCCGTGCTTGGAGCCGCCGATGCCGAAATACAGGTAGTCGCGGAAGAAGCTGGACATGGAGATATGCCAGCGCTGCCAGAAGTTGGACACGCTGGTCGCCTGGTAGGGGCGGTCGAAGTTCTTCATCAGGTCGAAGCCCAGCAGCTTGGCGACGCCGCGGGCGATGTCGGTGTAGCCGGAAAGGTCCATGTAGAGCTGGAAGCTGAATGCATACACCGCGACCAGCAGGAACAGCGGCGAATACTCCGAGGGCGCGGCAAAGGCCGGATTCACCAGTTGGACAGCCAGCACGTCGGCAAAAGCCATCTTCTTGATGAAGCCGCGCAGGATCAGTACCAGCCCCTCCTCCATGCGCTTCTCATCATCTTTCGGCAGGTGCTCCAGCTGCGGCATGAACTGGCGCGCCCGGGTGATGGGGCCGGACAGCACCGTCGGGAAGAAAGCGACGAAGAGCGCGAAGTCGCGGAAGCTGTCGGTAGCCTTCTCCTTGCCGCGGTAGATGTCCAGCGTGTAGGACAGGCTCTGGAAGGTGAAGAAGGAGATGCCGATGGGCAGCAGGACCTGCAGCAGCGGCAGGTTGGCCTCGAAGCCCATCGTGTTCAGCAGCTGGCCGGCGCTCTCGATGAAGAAATTGACATACTTGAAGTAGGCCAGCACCCCCAGCGAGGCGAGCAGCGCCGCCGCCAGCCAGCGCTTGCGCACCGCGGCCGACGAGCTGGCCTCGATGGCACGGCCGGCGGCGAAGTTCACCACGCTCATGAACAGCAGCAGCGCGGCGTAGCGCCAGTCCCAGCACATGTAGAAGTAGTAGCTGGCGGCCAGCAGCATGTTCTTGCGCGCATCCGCATGGCGCAGCAGCAGCCGGTTGAGGCCGAAGACGACGGCCAGGAACAGGAAGAAATGCAGCGACTGGAAGGACATTTGGCGGACTCAGGAACCGGCGAGGTGTTGGTCGAGCAGGAAGCCGTAGATCTCGTCGGCGGCGAGTTCCTCGCCGGCCAGCGTGAAATGGCTGGCATCGACGAAGTAGCGCTGGCCGCCGGGAATCCGCTGGTCCAGCCGGAGCACGGGCACGTCCATCCGCCTGGCGGTCTGCACGATCTCGCTGTTGTGGCGGTCGTAGAGGGTGTTGAGCCCCGGCAGATCGAAGCAGGGATTGAAATACCGGGCCTGCTCCGACAGCCGCATCTGCACGTCCAGCGGCTGCTCCGCCCGGTAGGCGCGGGCGTTTGTGGCCAGTACCAGGTCGACGCCGGCGCCGCGCGCTGCGCTCACCAGACCTTCCAGCCGCTGCCGGTAAGGCAGCAGATCGATGGACGCCGGGTCCAGCCGCTTGCCTGGCATCGGCGGCGCGGAACGCAAGGCCACCGTCTTCTTGCGCACCGCATCCACCGACAGCAACCAGTTCGGCAGCGTGAGCAGGGGCAAGCCCTCGCGCGAGGACGCAGCCGGCGCCTTGCCCGCCTTGCAGTAATCGGCGAAATCGTTGAAGCCGGGGTACACCACCACCAGGTCCGGCTTCAACGGCAGCACGATCTGCTTGAGCATGCTCAACTGGTCCGCCAGCCGGTAGCCGGCGATACCGGCGTTGATGACCTCCACCTTGCGGTCCGGGTAGTGCTTCTGCAGACGCTCATGCAGCAGTGCGGAGAAAGTTGCCTCGTTCGAGCGCGCCATTTCGCCCATCACCGTCGAGGCGCCGACGACCGCGATCCGCAGGCTGCCAGGCAACCGCGCCGGCGTTACCTCCGGACTGCGCAGCCCGAGGCTGTTGGTGCGGATCTCGACCTCGCTGCCGGGCAACACGCTGGCCGGCCGCAGCAGCTTGAGGCCGGTGACCGGGTCCTGGATGTAGCGCGTCTGGCCCTTGGCGAGGTTGAAGATACTCTGGCCGAAGCGCACCTGCGAGCGCACCTGCAGTGCAAGCTCCAGCACCACGAACAGCACCACCGCCGATAGCAGAACCAGGCTGATGCGCCGCGCGGCTCCGCTTTTGCGGGCCACGGTTTCTTGTTTTGGTGCGGCGCCTTCGGCGGTGTCCTCGACACCGGCGCCCGACGGCAGCCGCAGAATCCTGAACAGCAAGGTCAGCATGATCGCCCCTAGATCAAGACTGAAAACCCGCCGGGCGCAGCGCGCCCGGACCATCCACTACCTGCCTCCGGCGCAGCCGCGACATTCCCCGGCGCGCCTTTCCCCTCCCTGGAAGAATCAAGAACCGTCCCGCCGCGAGCGCACCCAGTCCACCTGGCGGCTAACGAGAAAACGGAGATACAGCGGAATCTTGGAAAGCGCATACAAAGGCGCGCGGACCAGGTCGGAGAAGGACACGATGTCCTGCCCGCAGCGCAGCCAGGCCAGCAGCACCGACACACCCAGCAACGCGGTGCTGCTGAAGGCAATGGCGAAGCCCAGGCCGCTGCCGCCGATGAGCGCGAACAGGCCGGTCACCGCCGTCAGCCCCAGCATCGACAGCAGCAGCAAGGCCAGCGGCGGCACGCACAGGTCCAGCGCCATCGCCGCCAGACGCAGATCGGCGCGCAGCAGCGCGGAGGCCAGCATCTTCGGCGTGTCGGCAAGAATCATCCCCAGGTGACCATGCTCCCAGCGCGTACGCTGGGACTGCACGCCCTCGCCGGTGCTCGGGAAGACGCTGCTGACGACCGCCTCCGGGCAGAACAGCGGCGGCGTTCCGGCGCGGGCGAGGTCCACACCCAGCTTCATGTCCTCGACGATGTGGCCGCTGGCGAGCTGCGCCTGGCTGATCATCGCCCATGGGAAGTACATGCCGGTTCCCATCAGCTGGCAGGGCAGGCCCAGCCGGAGGCAAGCCAGCGGCCGCAGCAGGTTCTTCACCCTCCAGGCGAAGGCGGCGATGCGGGTCTTGAGCCCGGCATGCGGCGGCGCATGCATCAGGTACAGGGCCTGCACCGGCCGCCCGCTTTGCAGGCCGACACGGCTCAGGTAGGCCAGCGCCCCGGCCTCCAGCTGGCAGTCCGCATCGACGATGACCACGGCCTCCGGCGCCTCCGCCGCCAGGTGACGGACGCCGAAATCCAGCGCATAGCCTTTGCCGCGGCGGCTGGTGTCATGCCGCACGATGACCTCCGCGCCCGCTGCCACCGCCAGCGCGGCAGTGTCGTCGCTGCAGTTGTCCGCCACCACCAGCAGCCGGTCTCCGGCCTGCAATTGCTCACGGATGTTGTGCACGGTGGCGCTGATGCCGAGCGCCTCGTCATGCGCCGGCACGAGCACCGCAATCCGCGGCCGGCGGCCTGCCGGCAAGCCCGCCGGTTTGCGGCCCGGAAACGCCACCAGGATTTGGAAGGCGAAGATCAGCACGGGGACCAGCAGGAGCAGCCCTGCAACGATCAACAGCCAGGAGACGATGCTCATGCGTGCGCCTCCCGGAACAAATTGCCCAGCTTGGCCGCCTCGGTATCCACGTCATGCCGCTGCAGCACCCGGGCGCGGCCGGCCTCTCCCATGCGCTCCAGCACCTCGGGCGGCGTGCTCAGCACACGTTCCAGCGCGGCGGTGAGTGCCTCCACCGAACCGGCGGGGAACAGCCAGCCATTCTCTTCGGGCTGCACCAGCTCGGGGATGCCTGCTACATAAGTGGTGGCCACAGGCCGGCGCAGCGCCAGGGCCTCCATGATCACCACCGGCAGCCCCTCGGCGAAGCTGGGCAGCACCAGCGCGCGGGCGGCGAGGATCTCCTCGCGCACCTGATCGCTGCTGATCCAGCCGGTGATCCGCACCCTGCCCTCCAGGCCGTGGCGGGCGATAAGCGTCTCCACCTCCCCGCGCAGCTCGCCATCGCCGGCTAGCACCATTTCGAAATCCACGCCCTTCTTCGCCAGACCGCCCAGGGCTTCGACCAGCAGCAGTTGGCCCTTCTGCTCGCACAGCCGGCCCACGCACACCAGCCGCGGCTTCTCCGGTGTCGGCACCGGCGCCACTTCGTGGAAAGCCGGCTCCAGGCCGCAATGCACCACCTTCACCCGCGGCCAGTGGCAGTGGTCCACCCAGCGGAAAAGCTGGCTGCGGCCGAAGGAACTGATGGCGACGACGAAGGCCGAGCGCCGCAGTTTCTCGCCGGTACCGATGAACTGGGGCTTGTCGAACTCCTCCGGGCCGTGAACGGTGAAGCTGTACGGCAGGCCGATCAAGGCTTCGATCAGCATCGCGACCTCGGCCGGGTTGGTGCCGAAATGCGCATGCAGATGGCGGGCGCCGAACCCCCTCAGCGCCGGCAGCGCCCTGCAGGCTTCGGCAAAGTAGATCAGGTGCACCGGCCACGGCCGGTCCGCCCGCCAGCCCATGCGCAGCGCCAGTTTCAGTGCCGAAAAAAAGCGGCTGGGCGAGGCCTTGAAGGCATCGAACACCGACCGCAGCAGGCCACCGGCGCCGTCCTTCAGCAGGTAGGTGGTCAGCGCCTGTTCGCGCCTGTCTTCGGCGTCCACCACATCCGCATCCCAACCACGAACCGCAAGACGCAGGACTTCGAAGCCTTGTTTCTCCAGCGCCAGGATTTCGCGGCGGATGAAGCTGTGGCTGACCTTGGGATACTGGTTGACGAGATAGGCGATCTTCACCGTCCGCCCCCCGCAACCACGACCAGCTTCTCCTGCTCCGGCATGGCAGCGCGGCCAGCGGGCAGGATGACGCGCGCCGGGCTGCCGACTGCGGTCGCCCCATCCGGCACGTCGCACAGCACCACCGACAGGGCCCCGATCTTGCAACCGTTGCCGATACGCACCCCGCCCAGCACCTGGGCATAGGCGCCGAACTCCACGTCGTCGCCCACCACCGGCACCGGGCCGTCCTCGTGGCGGTTGCCGATGGTGACGCCCTGTCTCAGCGTGCAGTTGCGGCCGATGACCACCTGCGGATGGATGAAGATGCCGCCGAAATGCCAGATCCTCAGGCCACCTCCGATGGCCGCGGCCTTGGGCAGGCTGATGCCGACCGCCGTCTCCACCATGCGGAAGGCGAGCCAGTACACCGGGGTGAGGAAGCGCTTCAGGGGGCCGGCCGGCCGCCGCTCCAGGCGGCGGCCAAACCGGTAGAGCGCAATCGCCCAGATGGACTGCTCCTTGAGGAAAGGGCGGCGCTCTCCGTAGCGCTGCAGATCTGCCGCCCAATCGGGGTCACGACTCATAGATCAGCCTCTTGTCCCATCAAGTTCATTACGGCCCCTCCCGCCGCAGTTCACCCGCGACGGTCGACTCGACGCCGACGCCGCTGGTCGCCGTCACCACCGGGCCGACGTTGCCGGCAGGCCAGACGAAGCGGGCGGTCTCGCCATCGGCCAGGTTGTTGCTGTCGTAGACGATGACGCTGCTGGTCTTGTCGCGCAGCTGGAAGCGCAGCAGCCCGCCGCCGGTGGTCCGAGCCGTCAGCTGGTAGGGCTGCCCGGCCACCGGCAGCGCCCAGGACACCGGCTGCATGCCGCGGTAGCTGGTGTTCACCACGCTGCTCGGCACCGGAGCGGGCGGAAAGACTACCGCCTGGCGCCAGGTCTCGTAGATGCCGGAGGTCGTCCCGCTCTGCAGCCGCCAGGGGCCACGCATGGAAAGCAGGTTGAAATTGGTCTCAGGCGTGTAGGACTCGCCATTGCCATCGATCCAGCCGCCGACACCGGTGACCTGGCGCAGGCCCTGCCGGATACGTTCGAGATCGTTTGCGGCGGCGGTATTCCATCCATTGCGGTGCAGGCTGAAGCCCGATCCGTTCTCGACGTAGATGACGAATGGCGTGCCGGTATTGCGATCAGTCACGTAAGCGCCATAGATCTGCAGGGTTTCGGCCACCTTGCGCAGCGCCGGCGTGGTGATGGTCTGCAGGTTGAAACCCGGCGGCAGCATCACCAGCGCCCCTTCTGGAATCGCGCCGGTATTGGTCGTCGCCGCATCCTTGTCCGCCGAAGTTGCGGGAAAAATGTAGGTGGGATTCGCCGACAAGCCGTTGTAGGTCAGCGACATGGTCAGGGCATGCGGGTAATGGGACCGGCCGTCGTCGATCTCGTGCTTGCGGATCAGGCCGCCGGACGTCGGCACTGCCGCCGCCCGCGCCCCCTGGAAGTAATGCGCCGGATCGCCCCATCCTCTGCCGTTCAAGCGCGTCCACGCATACTGGGAGGCCACCCAGTTGCCCTCGAGCTGCCGCAGCTTGTAAAAGGAATGGACGATACCCGCCACCGGGTCGACGATGTCCGCATGACCATCCGCCGCACTGGCGGGGATCACGCCCGCCGGCCACCGGGGGACGGTGATCTCCCGCCGGACTTCCGCGTCCGGATCCCACACGCCGGCGGTGCCGGGCAGGCCCCGAACGGTGACCGGCGGATCGTTCTCGCCGGCAAGAAAGACACCGGTCGACCACGCCCCCTCGGCAACCGAAGGGGCATAGCTGGATTTCGGGATCACGTATTCACCAAACACCGGGGAAACCGGGCGACTGTTCCAGGGCGAACGGGCGGAAAAGAGGTTTTCGTAGGAACCCCAGCTGACGTTGGGTTCGGCCTGGGCCTCCGCCTCCCCCGCCTGTGCGAGCGCCAGGGCGGAACATACAAAGGCGGCCGTGATCCACCGTCGGTTTCCATCCGTTCCTCGAGCTAGCTGCAGCTTGTACATGGCATGACTCCTTCCATGTCTGCCGGGGTGGAAATCGTCCCGCCCCGGGCATCGGTATGCTCCCTGACAAGAAATGTTCATGTTTTTGACGACCGTCGCTCGCAAACGCCGTGCCGCGTCAGATCGCAGCGCGGATCAGGGGCTGGCGGACGGCCACCGGTTCCTCGCGCTCCTCTTCCATGTGTCGTAGCACCACAGCGCAGCCAGCGCCGACCACGAACCAGAAGTACCAGTTGAATGCGAGGTAGGAAAAAATGTTGTCGGAGGCAGAGATGATCATGTACTCCACCACCAGGGCGATGGCGACGAAGGCGCCGAGCTTGTCTATCCGCGCCATGCGCTTCAGCGTCCGCAGCAAGCGCGCGAACAGCCAGGACAACGCCGCCAGGCCCGCCAGCCCGAACTCGAAGATGGTCTGCACGTAGATGTTGTGCGCCCCGAAGTTCACCCCGCCGGAGAACGGGAAGAAGGTGGGCGAGTAGAACTTGAACGAGCCGAAGCCGTAGCCGAGCAACAGGTTCTCCGGGCGAATCCAGCGCAGGCCGTACTCCCAGATCTGCAGGCGCCAAGCAAAAGAGTTCAATTTCGCGTACTGCACCACCTCGTTGCCGCTGCCGAGGTCCAGCACCCGGTCACGCACGCTGGGCACCAGCATAGCCAGCGCCGGCGCCGCCGCCAGATAGACGAGGTAGCGGCGCTCGAACATCAGGGCGTAGATGCCGAAGACGGCGAAGCAGGCCATCCAGGCGCTGCGCGTCTGCGTCAGCAGCAGGAGAGCGAGCAGATAAGGCACGTACAGCGTCAGCGCGCTGCGCCTGAACGCCCCCAGCTGGATCCGCGGACTCTTCAGTGCGTACAGCGCCAGGCACAGCACCAGGGTTAGGTAGAAGGCAAAGATGTTCGGGTGGGTAAAGGTGCTCTTCAGGCGATAACCCTGGAAACCCATCGGCAGCCCACTCAGCAGCACGTCCACCAAGGCATAGGCGGAAGGCAGCAAGGATGAAAGCAACACCAGCTTCACGCAGACCTTGAAGTCCGCCTCGGTGCGAACGAAATAGAAGGCCGACAGGAACACCGCGAAGTAGGAGAGGAAGCCGAGATAGCTCCGGATCGCCTCGCCCTTCTCCGGCGCGGTGAGGGTACAGATCAGCGCCACCAGCAGGAACGCAATCCACGGCTGCGCCACCGTGCGCGGAAACCGCGCCGGCCGGCCGGCAACCAGCAGCACCGCGATCAGGATCACGAAGGCATTCACCAGGCCGCCGAATCCCAGGGAAATCGGCCCAAGCGAGAACTTGGTGCTGTCGAACACCAGGTCGCCCGCCGCGCGGAAGAGCAGCACCATGCCGAGCAGGAACAGGCGGTCGACGCAGAAGACGAAGCCCAGCGCGATCAGCGCAGGCAGCACCATCAGGCGGACGTAGTTGCCGGCCATCAGGTCCGCATAAACCGGTATCGCCAGCCCTACCAGCAGAGCGACGGCAAACGCCGCCCCGCTCAGCAGGGAAGGATGGCGCGACAGCAACTCGCCGTTCATTCCGGCGTTCCTGAGCGGGCGGGGTTCCATCCGGGCGCGGCGGGAAAGCGCACCGCGCATCCGGGCTGCGGGAGGGAGCGCCTGGAAGCCATGCGTATCAGTAGCCGAAACGGCGCGTCATGCGCCGCTTCGCGGTGCGCGCCAAGGCACTGGCGCAAAGCCCCAGGCCCCGCACATCCGGCGCGGCCGCGACGATGCGGCGGCCGAGGCGGAGAACGTCCGGGAAGGAACCCGCCGACGAGAACACCATGAGAAAGCCATTCAAGGCCTGCACCGCCTTTTCCCGCGGCAGCCGGGAGTAGTCTTCCTCGAACTTCTCCAGCACCCGCCTGTGCCCCTGGATCAGGGACTTGGGGTTGGAGGAGATGCGGTGCTTGTCCTTGCCGTTGTGCAGATAAGAGACGAGGTAGTCCTCAACGCAGCAGATCTTGGTCACCCTGCTCAGGCGGATGGACAGATCCCAGTCCTGGCAGCTGCGCAGGCTCTCGTCCAGGCCACCCACGCCCTCGATCACCGAGCGGCGCACCAGGATGCTGGAGAAGGTGCCGACGTAGTTCGCCACCAGCAGGGATTCGAAGGCCCAACCCTCCAGCGTGTGATTGGAGCGGGAAACCTCCTGCCCCTCGTTGTCCCGGCCGATGAACCAGGTGTAGACAACGCCGTAATCCGCCCCCCGGCTTTCGATGCAGGCCAACTGCTGCGCCAGCTTCTCCGGCGCCCAGGTGTCGTCGCTATCCAGAAAAGCGATGAATTCGCCCCGCGCGGCCCGGATGCCGGTATTCCGCGCCGCCGCCCCACCCCAGTTCTGGGCGTGGGCGAGATACTGGATGCGGGGATCCTCCACCGAGGCAACGCGGGCCTTGGTGTCGTCCGCCGAAGCATCGTCGACGACGATGATTTCGAAGTCCTGGAAGGTCTGCGCCAGCACGCTACGCAGGCAGGCGACGATGGTGTGTCCGCGGTTGTACGAGGGAATGACCACGCTGACGCGCGGCGCGTCCAGCTGCGTCGCGGCGGCGCTCTGACCGGCGACGGCGCTCGTCACTTGTTCCTGTACCAGCATGTCCATCGCTCAGTTCCCGTTCATGACAGAGCCGACCACCACGGCGCCGGACTGGGTGAGCCGTTCGGCATAACGCTTCACCTCGCCCATGCGGCTCCGGTCCCGCCGGGCCACCATCAGGGCGCCATGCGTACGTACCGCGACCATCGCACCGTCCGCATAGCGGTTACCGGCCGGCGTGTCGACGATGACCACATCGAAACTGCTCGAATACTGTTGCAGCAACTGGCCCAGCACCGGCCTCGCCAGCAGTTCCTGGGGATTCGGCGGCACCACGCCCGCCTGCAGGATGGAGAGCGACAGCAGGTCGGGCACCCGTTGCACCGCCTCCGGTGCCGGCCGCCCCGCCAGCAGCGTGGACAGGCCGCTGCGTTCCTGCAGGCCGAACAGCGTATGCAGGCAGGGTTTGCGCAGGTCGGCATCGATCAGTAGCGTCCGCTCGCCCAACTGGGAGAACAGCACCGCCAGATTCGCCGCCAGCCAGGAACGGCCTTCTCCGCCTCCCGGACTGACCACGGCGAGCGCGCGGCGCCCTTCCACCGGATCGAACCAGCGCAGCATCAACTGGCTGCGCAGCGCCCGCAGGGATTCCACCTGGGGCGAGAAGGGATCGTAGGCAGCGACGACCTGGGGCGAAACCTTGCTCTCGCCGCGCTGCAGGTAGGGATAGTCGAACTGGCGCGCCAGGGCGTAATGGATATCGCTGTGGTTCGCCAACCCAAGCACGACCGCGGCCTCCCCGAACCTCAGCCCCTTTTCCCGCTGCAGGCGGAGGATGCGTTCGGTCTGGTCGGCGTTGAGGCGCCCCGCGTCGATCAGGATGGACCCGATGGAGCGTTCCGCGGGCGGACGAAAAGGCGTAGTGGCCGGTGCGTTCATGGCATCAATATCCTTCTGCGGGACGACGGAACAAACGAGCTAGGAAACCGCCGGCCAACGCTTCGCCGGCAGAAGGGATCACACCCAGGATGGGGACGTCGGCAAGGCTGGCGAGATCGTCCTCGCCGCGCACCCGCCTGTCCGCCAGCTCGATCAGAAAGGCACTGCCGACCCCAAGCACGCCACCGACGATGATCGCCAGCAGCAGGTTGACCAGCAGGCGCGGGCCGGACGGCCACAGGGGCACGGTCGCCGGCGTCAGCACCGCGACGTTGGTCTGCTGCGTCTGGCTCTCCAGGCTGGTGGTGGCCAGACGCTGGGTGACCAGGTCGTAGGCACGCTGGGCCGCCTCTACATCGCGCTGGAGCACGGCAATGCTGTCGCGGTGGGCCTTCAACTCGAGCACCCGCGCCTTCTGGGCCTCGACAGCCGCCGCGATTTCCTCCTCCCGCGCCGCACTGATCCGACTGGAGGTGCCGAGCGAAGCCGCGATCCGTTGCGTCTCCGACCCGATCCGCTGGCGCAGGGAGCCGATCTCCGCTGCCACCTTGCCCACCTCGGGGTGATTCGGGCCCAGTCGGCCCCGCAGTTGATCGCGCTCGGCTTCCTTGCGGGCCAGTTCGGCCTTGAGATTCGAAATCAAGGGGCTCTGAGTGACTTCCGGCAACAGCTCCGCCGCGCCGGATTGGCTCTGCCGGGACCGGCTGTCCGCCCGCAGTCCCTGGACAGCGACAAGCTGCGAGGACAGCTCCGCCAGCCTGGCCGTCTCCACGTCCAGACGCCCATCGGAAGCGATGATCCGATGCTGCTGCTCATAGTCGGACAGCCGCTTCTGTGCCGCCTCCAGATCGTCGCGCAGCCCCTTCGTCCGCTCATCGAACCAGTTCGCGTACTGGCGGGCCGGTTCCACTTTCAACTCGAGCGCGGTATCGATATAGGCCTGGGCAAAGGCGTTGACCACCATGGCCACGAATTCTGGATTGCTCCCGGTGTAGGAGAGCGTGATGACATTGCTCTCCCGTGAAGGCTTCACGTCCAGCCGCGACTTCAGCGCCGAGGCGAGCCATACCTTGATGTCTCCCCTGCCCTCCGTCGCCTCCTGCCACATCTCCTGGAACTGGGGCTGCTTGTCCAGCCCGGTGATGTCTATCACCCGCTGGGCGACACGATCCGAGCCGATGATGTCCACCTGGGTGGCGATATAGCTCGCCATCATCTGCGACGGGATCATGTTGCCGAGGATGGGATCGGCGGACTTCGCGTCGACCACCAGCGCGGCCTGCGCGGTGTATTTCTTCGGCAGGATCAGGCTCACCGCTGCCGCAGCCAGCACGACGATGGCAAGCACCCCGCAGATCACACGGAAGCGGGCGCGAAGGATGAGTAGGAATTGCTGTAAGGTCATGCGTCACCCCGCTTCAGAACAGGCTTTCCTTGACGTAGATAACGTCATTCGGCTGCAGCAGATCATCCAGGCTGGGCTCGATCACCTTCACGGCGCCATCGGCATCGCGGCGGTGGATGCGCAACCCGCGAACCGTTCCACGCAAGGTCGTCCCGCCACCGGTGGCGAGCCCTTGCATCACGCTCATGCTGCGCTCCAGGCGATAGGCCCCCGCACGCTGCACTTCGCCATAGATGTAGAACACGCTTTCCTTTGCGGCGTAGATCACGTCTCCGCCGGACAGCAGCACGTCATCGTCCTCATTGCCCGGCTGGAACAGTGCCGCGATGTCGATCTCGCGGCGAAACCGCTTGCCATCACGCGTTCCGACCAGCACCACCACGTCAGCACCACCATTGGCGATGCCACCGCCGGTCGCCAGCAGGTCGGTCACGCGCAGGTTGAAAGTCTCCAGCGGATAGCGCCCCGGCTTGTTCACATGGCCAAGCACGGCAACCTGGTTGCCGCGAATCTGCACGGGCAGCACCGTCACCTGCGGCTGCAGGACAAATCCACCGCGTTTCAGGCGATCCGCAATCAGCGCCTCCGCCGCGGAAACCGTCTTGCCGCCCACGGCAACCGCGCCGATCAGCGGAAAGGTGAGCATGCCGGTCTCGGAGACTCGCCCTTCCGTGGTCAGATCCGGGTTCTGGAACACCGAGATGCGCACGATGTCCCCGGCACCCAGGACGTACTCACGTGAACCATCCGCCGCCTGACTTGCCAGCGATAAGCACTGCAGAAACAGGAACAGAAGAAACGAAAACGTACGGAGCGATGTGGAAGACAGCATTCGAGCCATGCCCTTGTCGTTGAAATTATGTTCTCGGCTACAGAGCGGGACTGCTTACTCCGCCGCGCCCTGGTGATGCTCCAGCGCGAGCCGTGCCGCATCCACCTCAGGCTCCCCTCCCTGGGCATATTCGATTTCCGCCCCGGCCCGCAATCTCTTCAGCTCGCTCCGGGCCAGTTCCACCTTGCGGGAGTTGCTGATGTAGCGCTCGATCAGCGGCCGCGCCTCCTGCTCGCCGATCGGCTTCAGATGCGAAGCGGCGAGATGGATCAGTGACACCCCTTTGTCACTTTGGCTGAGCGCCATCTGGCCGTCCTTCATGCGCGCGAAGGTGGGGAGGTTCTCCAGCGGCAGTTCCTCGGCCGGCTTTACTGCGCTTACGCGGTGGTAGGCGATGCGCTCCGCGTCCAGCCAGTCCGTCACCTGCTGCAGGTCAGTAGCCTGTTCCACCAGCAGGCGCAGCTGGTCGAAGCGCTCCCCCATGTGCGGGAGTTGCAGCTCTTGCAGGCTGTAGATGCGGCGCTCAGCAAAAAGCGCCGGGTTGTCCCGGTAGAAAGCAGCGACTTCGGCTTCCGAAGGAGGGACGCTCTCATTCGTCACCTGCTCCAAGTAAGCGCGGGCAAGGATCTCCCGGCGCGCTGCCTCGATCGAGTAGAGAACGCGCGGATCCTTATCCAGCCTCCTGTCCCTGGCTTGCTGAACCATCAACTCCTGATCTATCAGCCGCTCCAGCACTTTCTCGTCTGCACGGCCATTTGCCAGTCCGGGTACAGCATTGCCATGCTCCAGCACAGTCTTTAACTCGTTAGCCTGAATCTCCCTGTCGTTCACCTTGGCGACCACGTCAAAGGCCGCCCGACCATCGGCCTCGCCCTTGCTGCATGCAACCAGCGTCAGCGAAACCAACAACACGGATGGCAAAGCCAAACGTCCAAGTCGAAGCATCGAGTAATCCGCAGAAAGGGCTCGAGAACCTGTGCACCGCAAAAGGCGCTAGCCAATGCGGTGCACAACAATCAGCGAGCAATAAGACGACGTCGGGCGATCAGCGCAAACAGGCCAAGCGCACTCAACAACAACGGGGAGATTCCCGCCTCCGCCCCTTCCCTGTCTGCCAGGGAAAAACGAAGCGCAACGCGATCGGCGAAGGTCGCAGCCTCGCCCTCAAGGGAGCGCGCAATGGAAACGATCTTTCCGCCGCCCCCTGAACTATCTATAACCAAGGAATTAGCAATTCCAGCAGAGGAAGGAACCGCAGCCTCCCTGATTGCGACTACCGAACCCACACTATTCGATGAATGAAGGTCCAGCTCGCTGACCAATAACGGCTGGGCAGAGTACTGCCCTTGGTCGTAGCCTGAAACGACCTCATTGCCTTGCAGTCCAAGCGCGCTGGCGCTGCCCCCCGGCAAGATCCATATCACCCCAGCCGCAACAAGAATCAGCTTCTTCCTGATGGAGGACATAACCGCCACCTCTCTTAAAGCAATATGGGGGCTGAAGCCATTGCCGGCCTCAGAGCGTCTGAGGACATCGAATGTGTCCTGACTTTCGGAAATTCCACCGCACAAAGCGTCAAATATTGCTGTGCAACATAGCAATCAATACGGGTAGCGTCAACGATTCACAAACACCGTTTCAATTGCGTTCATTTCTGCTGACACCCACGCCGTCAAGATTGAAAATCTCCACAGGAAAATGGTAGTGGCCCCTTTGTGCAGCGCACCGACTTAGTGCTGAACGCCCCATCTCGATGCAGAAATAAGCAAACACTTAAAAAAGGAAACGCATCGACAGCGCTCCCGAATTGGCGTCATAGCGGTTTAGTACTTCCGATGCATTCCGCTTCTGCCTTTGCAGCGTCAGCAGAAAAGACAGCGCCCGCATTGGCTTGTATTCCAGGGACAACCCGTAGCGCCGACTACTATCCGCATCCCGCGAAGCGACAACATTGGACGCCTGCAACTGTGGGTCGCCCCCATAGTCCCGTCTGCGCCACTCCAGCCCGGCGCCCAAAGTCATCTTGTCGGTTAGCGCCCACTTTGGCGCCAACACCACCGCCTCGGTAATCGCGTAGTTCGCGGCGACGTCCTGCTGAGCGCCAACCTCCCTGCGTATGCTCAGAGAAACAGAGCTTTTGGCCGTCGCCTTCCAATCGACTCCCAGCCGGCCAGTGGTACCCGTGAAGTCCCGGTTGGGCGCAAACCTGTACTCCAGACGCGTACGCCCGAGGAACCCGGAAACACGTGTGGCACCAGTCAGTTGCCACTCCCCCCCCAGCCTGATCTCGTGCTGCTCGTAATCCCGGATCGAGCCCGCCTCAGCAGGACGGTTGGGATAGCGTCCGCTTGTCTCTCTCACGGTGAAGATGACACGGTTCTCGGTGGGCGGCCGATAGGTCAGGTTGAAGTCGACGGTATCGGCGTCGAAATCGCCAATGCGGCTGTTCTCTTCGTCGAAGCGACTCTTGGTATGCGCGAATCCAACGCCGGTGGCCCACCGCGGGTGCCACCAGAAATCCGCAGTGGCCGCAGACCGGACATAGGTATTGATATTCAACTCCGACCCGCGCACCTCGTCGAATCCAGTCATGCTCTCCCGATACATATGACTGACCAACCCACTCCAGCGGTTTCCAAGTTGCCAGTCCCAATAAAAACGGGCATCCGGGCTGTCATGGTCCAGATCGCCGTGTTCCTGATAGCGGGAACTGGTCAGGCCGACATCCGCACGCAAGCGCTGCCTGCTGTACTCATGGTCAAAACGCAAGCCGACGCCAGTGGTACTGATAGTGTCATGGCGCGTCCCTCTGGGCGCCTCTGCCTCATCAGACAAACGATATAAATTGTCTTCATACCGAAAAGACTGACTCACGTAGAAATTCAAGGCATCTCCTTCGTCCGCAAGTGCACCATCAATCCCTACAGCGACAACCAATGGCACGACACTAAAGATGGGCCAGGAAGGTTTCATTCGGATAACGAAGTCCATGTAGAAGATCAGTCTAGCGGAGGCACTTGGCAGATCGCCCTTATCCTTGTAAGCGCCTTAGGTCATCTCGAAAGGTTTAATGCGGCGACTTGCTACCACCTTGGATCAGGAATGTCAGTTGCTAACCGCCAAGGGAAAAATTCCAGAGAAATCAATTTAACCACATGAATAATAAGAGAATAGAAAATCACAAACAGATATTTAACCGGCCAGGCCTTACTAACAATTATGTTACATCGCACTATGGATGAGAAAAGATCATCGCAATCATTTTCTTACATCTCGCCATTCATCAACCGCCTCCAGCATGAGATCCTCGGCCACCCCGACGGCATCTGCCGGATTGCAAGGCGGCGCAGGGCTGCTATAGTAATCAACATGCTGCGCCGCACAACCATAAAGTGCCCGAGATTATGCTTGCGACCCTAGACAGAAAAGGGAATAACCTCCTTCGCAATAGCTTCACCATTGCGGGATTGACCGAAGCTTTCCTTGACCCCCTTGTTGTAATTGTGGTTTTGTTGGGCTGTGCGTTTTATTACGACGAACGTTTAGGCGCTCCCTTTATTTTGCTGAGCGTCTTTGCTTTCTCATTGACCTTTCCGGGCAATATCCAGCTCCATGAATCACCAAAACGCATAGTCCGGAAAGTGGCCATGAACTGGCTGCTTTTTCTCGCGATTGTGGGGGGCTTCGGTTACGCAAGCGGTTATCTGCGCTACTTCTCCGAGCCTCTCCTGCTCGCTTGGGGAGCCGTGACGCCCCTTGCCCTGATCGGAGGTCATCTCGTCGCTCGCCTGGCCATTCCGAAAGTTATATCGATGGGCGCTCAGCGGGTGGCCGTCGTCGCCGGTGTGAACGAAATCGGGCTCAAGCTGGCGCAGCAGTTTCAGGAAAACCCCTATCTAGGGACCCAGGTGCTGGGCTTCTTCGACGACCGCTCTCCGAAGCGTCTTCCGTCCGGCGAGGAAACTGCACCGCTTGGTCGCCTTTCGGAACTTGCCGAGTTCGTGAAACGACATCAGGTCGATGCCATCTATCTCGCCTTGCCGATGGCAACCCAGCCTCGCATCCTGGCTTTGCTGGACGATTTGAAGGACACCACCGCCTCCATCTACTTCGTGCCGGACATTTTTGTCACCGACCTGATCCAAGGCAGGGTGGACACTGTCGGGGGCATGGCGGTGGTCGCTGTCTGCGATACGCCTTTCACTGGCGTCAACAACCTGATTAAGCGCCTGTCTGACATCGTGCTATCCAGCCTCATCCTGCTGATGCTGACCCCCATCCTCTTGGCGTTGGCCATCGGGGTCAAGCTGTCGTCCCCGGGGCCCGTCATCTTCAAACAACGTCGCTACGGTCTGGATGGCAAGGAAATCCTGGTCTACAAGTTCCGCTCCATGACGGTATGCGACGATGGCGCCGTGGTCAGGCAGGCCACGCGCAACGACCAGCGTATTACTCCGTTCGGTGCTTTCATCCGCCGCACCTCGCTGGACGAGTTGCCTCAGTTCTTCAACGTCCTACAGGGCAGGATGAGCATCGTGGGTCCGCGACCGCATGCGGTGGCTCACAACGAGACCTACCGCAAGCTGATCAAGGGCTATATGGTCCGCCACAAGGTGAAGCCTGGTATCACCGGCTGGGCGCAAGTGAACGGCTATCGGGGCGAAACCGAGACGGTAGACAAGATGGAAAAGCGGATCGAGTACGATCTGGAGTACCTGCGCAACTGGTCTCTCGGTCTTGACCTGTGGATCATCGTCAAGACCTTTTTGCTGGTCATTAAGGACCGCAACGCTTACTAGCGATCCTCAGGATCACCAGCCAAGAGAAAGGGAATGCCTCCCTTTCCCTCTCAGCCGTTGCTCGGAAAAGCAAACTGCATGCGTTCCAGCCCCCCGCGCGGCCAGCGCTGAGTGATCGTTTTACGGCGTGTGTAAAAGCGCACAGCATCCGGGCCATAGGCGTACAAATCGCCAAAAAGCGAGCGCTTCCAGCCCCCAAAACTCTGGCAGGCTACCGGTACCGGCAAGGGCACGTTGACGCCCACCATTCCCACTTGCACAGCGTCGGAGAACAGTCGGGCGACCGCGCCATCACGAGTAAAGACGCAGCTTCCATTGCCAAACTCATGAGAGTTCACCGCGTCGATTGCCTCAGCCAACGTTTCCACCCTGAGGATGGCAAGCACCGGCCCAAAGATCTCCTCGCGATAGATGCGCATCTCCGTGGTGACATGGTCGAACAACGTCCCGCCCAGGAAATAGCCTGGCCCATTCGCAACCGGGGCAAGACGTCCGTCCACGACCAGGAGAGCGCCCTCTTCCTTCCCCAAGCGGATATAAGTGCTCACCTTTTCCTTGTGCTCCGCCGTCACCAAAGGCCCCATGTCCCGCCCTTTGGTCGCGCCGTCACCTATTTTCAAGGACTCGACCTTGCTTGTCAGACGCCGTACAAGTTCGTCGGCTAGTTCCTGCCCCACCGCGACAACGACCGAGATCGCCATGCAGCGTTCGCCGCAGGAACCATACGCAGCCCCCATCAGCGCATTCGCCGCCGCGTCCAGATCAGCATCCGGCATCACGACCGCATGGTTCTTCGCCCCTCCGAGCGCCTGCACCCGCTTGCCCTTTGCGGTGGCGGTAGCGTAGATGTACTCCGCTATCGGAGTCGAGCCGACAAAGCTCACCGCCTTCACTCCTGGATCCACGAGCAGCGCGTCCACTGCCTCCTTGTCCCCATTCACGACATTGAAAACGCCAGGCGGGGCACCTGCCTGGCTCAGGAGTTCCGCCAAGATCATCGCAGTGGATGGATCCTTCTCCGACGGCTTCAGCACAAAGGTATTGCCGCATACCAGGGCCATAGGGAACATCCACATGGGTACCATCGCCGGGAAGTTGAATGGCGTAATACCGGCGACAACACCCAATGGGGGGAACTCCGACCAGGAGTCGATCTCGGGCCCGACATCCCGGCTGTGCTCTCCCTTCAGAAACTCCGGCGCCCCGCAGGCATACTCAACCACCTCTATTCCTCGAGCCAGTTCCCCTTGGGCATCCTCCCAGACCTTGCCATGCTCCTTGACGATGGCCGCAACCAGTCGGTCGGCGTTCTCTTCCAGCAAGACCTTGTAGCGAAAAAGGATGCGCGCCCGTTTCAAGGGAGGCATCGCGCGCCAGGCAGGAAAAGCCGCTTCTGCGGCGGCCACGGCGCGTGACACCACCTCCGCGCTAGCCATCGCGACTTCACAGATAAGCTCGCCCAATGCGGGGTTAAACACCGGCTTTGTCCTGCCTTCTCCAGGTTGAATCCGGCCGTCGATGTAGTGGCCAAGTATCTTCATGGCGAGCGCACCCCTGTTTTGAATTGGGAGGTCTTGGACTGGATGGGGAAACTGCTTCAGCGCAGCCTGCGGAGTGCCTTCCGGACACAGTCGAAGATGCGTTCCAACTCATCTTCTGCAGAGTTCAGGAAGGGCGCGAACTGCAGCGTATCTCCACCATTGCGGATCACTACGCCCTGCTCGAAACAATCCTGGAAAGCCACGAAACCTCGAACGCCCGGCGCCCCCTCCCTGGAGGCCAGTTCGATGCCGCCCATTAGGCCGATATTACGGATATCGACCACATGCGGCTCCTCACGCAGGCCGTGCAGCGCCTCCTCAAACCGGAGTTCGAGAGCCTTGGCCTGTCTGAAGCTCTCCTCTTCCTCGTAACTCGCGAGCGCCGCAAGTCCAGCTGCTGCCGCAACGGGATGTCCCGAATAGGTGTAACCATGGAAGAACTCAATCGCCTCTTCCGGCCCCTGCATCAGGGCCTGGTAGATGCTTTCTCTAACGAGCACGGCTCCCATGGGAATCACACCATTGGTGATTCCCTTCGCCACGGTCAGGATGTCGGGCAATACGCCGAATCGCTCGGCGGCAAAAGCAGTTCCGACTCTGCCAAATGCGGTAATGACCTCATCGAAGATGAGAAGAATACTGTGGCAGTCACATATTTCGCGCAAGCGCTGCAGGTAACCCACGGGTGGCACCAGGATGCCGGTTGAACCCGCCACTGGCTCGACGATCACGGCTGCAATACTGGAGGCGTCGTGCAACTGCACCAGCCGCTCCAGATCATCCGCCAAGTGTGCCCCCCAGGAAGGTTGTCCACGGCAGTAAGCCATCTCGGAACGCTCATAGGTATGCCGGAGGTGGTCGATACCGGGCAGCAGAGAGGCACTGAAGGCCTTGCGATTAGCGCCGATACCCCCCACCGAAAGGCCGCCGAAATTGCCTCCATGATAAGCACGTTCACGGCCTATCAGGCGCGTCCGCCCCCCCTCCCCCTTGGCCCTGTGGTACGCCAGCGCTACCTTCAGCGCCGTATCAACCGCCTCTGACCCCGAGTTGGTGAAGAAGACCCGGTCCAGATCGCCCGGAGCCAGAACGCTCAATTGCTCCGCCAGGGCAACCGCCTTGTCGTTGGTAGCTTGGAAACCCAGCGCATAATCCAGCGTAGCCACCTGAGATTGAACCGCAGCAACGATGCGCGGATGACAGTGCCCCAGACCAGAAGTCCACAGCCCAGAGAAACCATCCAGCAATTCATCACCCGCACTGGTTTGGTAGTAGTGACCGCTAGCTGCTCGAATAACCCTGGGCGACTTCCAGAACGCCCTGTTGGCGGTATAGGGAAGCCAGAAAGCATGCGCCGGATTCATAGCCGCAGTCTCAGTTCCAGAAATAGATGACTGGATGCTAGCTGCGGAAATGAAGGCGCGAAACCACACAGAGGGAAACGGTCCGAAGCATCCGGCTTCGGCATCTGTCCAAAGGGAGAGCAGCTGACTCGATCTACCGCAATCGGCAGAATATGCTTGAGGGCCCCAAGGAGGAAACCCAACAGACAGATAGCAAAAAGCCAGCCCCGCTGAAAACGAGACTGGCTTTTTTAAACTTCACAGCCATAGTAAAGCGTGAAGTTTTATTTGGGGCGACATACCGGAATCGAACCGGTGACACCTGGAGCCACAATCCAGTGCTCTACCAACTGAGCTAATGCCGCCACTACTCATTTGATTCGACTTTTTGAGTCGAACCCGAAACCTATCTGGCCTGCCCGGCAGGACTCGAACCTGCAACCCCCGGCTTAGAAGGCCGGTGCTCTATCCGGTTGAGCTACGGGCAGATTCCCGCGGGCAATCGGAGTGAGCTGGTCGGGGTGGAGGGATTCGAACCCCCGACATCTTGCTCCCAAAGCAAGCGCGCTACCGGACTGCGCTACACCCCGAGAGACGCGGACTATACAGAGTCTCCACAGGCGCGTCAAATCTTGTTCGTACTATTTTCACTATTTTCATCGTCGTACACCCACACTGCCATCGGCATACTGCTTGCGACGTTGAAGCGTTTTCTGCTATTAAATTGCATCGCACAATGCACCCCACGGAAGGCTACGCCATGCCCGATGACGCCCTTCACAGGCAATTCCCCGTCTATATCCCTTCCCCGGGCGAGGAATACATGAGTGCAAAGCAGATCTCGCATTTCCGCGATGCACTCACTAACCTCAAGAACGAGTTGTCTGCCGACATAGAGCGGACGGTACAAACTCTGCAAGCCGAACCAGCCACCTTTGCCGACCCCAACGACAGAGCCAGCCAGGAATCGGAGTTGGCACTCGAATTGCGCAATCGGGACCGGGAACGTCGCCTCATCAAGAAGATAGACGAGGCTCTCGCCCGCATCGAGGCGGGAGAGTACGGTTACTGTGACAGCTGCGGCGTGGAAATCGGCCTGAAGCGGCTGGAAGCCCGCCCTACCGCCACGCTCTGTATCGACTGCAAGACCTTGGAAGAGATGCGGGAGCGCCAGCTCGGAAAATAGGCAGGAGCCAAGATCAGGGAATCTGGAGCAATAAAAAAGGACGCCCTTGAGCGTCCTTTTTCTGTACAGCTAAGGCAATCAGCCAGCGTTCTCACTCAGCAGCGCCTTCATGCTCAGACGGATCTTGCCGCGCTCGTCCGTCTCCAGCACCTTCACACGCACGCTCTGGCCTTCCTTCACGTAGTCAGAGACGTTATTGACGCGTTCATTGGCGATCTGGGAAACATGCAGCAGGCCATCGCGACCAGGCAGGATGTTGACGATGGCGCCGAAGTCCAGCAGGCGCACAACTGTCCCTTCATATACCTTGCCAACTTCGACCTCCGCCGTGATCTGCTCGATACGTTCCTTGGCCTTCTGGGCACCTTCGGCGGACACCGACGAGATCGTGATGTTACCGTCGTCCTCAATCTCGATGATGGTACCAGTCTCTTCCTGAAGACCGCGGATCACGGCGCCGCCCTTGCCGATCACGTCACGGATCTTCTCCGGATTGATCTTCATGTTGAGCATGCGGGGCGCGTACTCGGAAACCTCGACGCGGGCACCACCTTGCGCCTGCTTCATCAAACCGAGGATGTGCATGCGGCCCTCCTGAGCCTGGCTCAGCGCAACCTGCATGATCTCCTTGGTGATGCCCTGGATCTTGATGTCCATCTGCAGCGCGGTGACACCGTTTTCGGTGCCCGCCACCTTGAAGTCCATATCGCCGAGATGATCCTCGTCACCAAGAATGTCGGTCAGAACCGCGAACCGGTTGCCGTCCTTGATCAAGCCCATCGCAATGCCCGCAACGTGGTTCTTCATCGGCACGCCGGCATCCATGAGCGCCAGCGAACCGCCGCAGACGGACGCCATGGAGCTGGATCCATTGGACTCGGTAATCTCCGACACCACGCGGATGGTGTAGCCGAAGTCCTCGTCCTTAGGCAGCATCGCGACCAGGGCGCGCTTCGCGAGGCGGCCGTGACCGATCTCGCGGCGCTTGGTTACACCGAAACGCCCCGTCTCACCGGTGGAGTACGGCGGAAAGTTGTAGTGCAACATGAAGCGCTCTTTGTACTCGCCAGCGATAGCATCGATGATCTGCTCGTCGCGGCCAGTCCCCAGGGTCGCTACCACCAGGGCCTGGGTCTCCCCACGGGTAAACAGCGCTGAGCCATGGGTACGCGGCAGCACGCCGACGCGGATCTCGATCGGCCGTACGGTGCGGGTGTCACGGCCGTCGATACGCGGTTCGCCGTTCAGGATGCGGCTGCGGACGATTTCGGACTCGAGGTTGAAGAAGATGTCCTTCACTTCGTTATCGGACGGCGGCACATCCAGCCCTTGCGCCAGCGCAGCCGTCAGTTCCTTGCGGATCTCGCCCAGACGTTCGGTACGGGCTTGCTTGCTGGTAATGCGGAAAGCCTCGTCAACCTTGGCTCGCGCCAGTTCGGAAACACGGCTGATCAGCGCCTCGTTGCGCGGCGCGGGCTGCCAGTTCCATTCGGGCTTGCCGGCCACTTCCACCAGTTCGTTGATGGCCTGGATCGCGGCCTGCATCTGCTCATGGCCGAAAACCACGGCGCCTAGCATGACTTGCTCGGGCAACTCATCCGCTTCGGACTCAACCATCAGCACCGCCCCCTCAGTACCCGCGACGACCAGGTTCAACTGGCTGGCCTTGGTCTGGCTGGTCGTCGGGTTAAGCAGGTACTGGCCGTCGGCGTAACCAACACGGGCGGCACCGATCGGACCGTCGAACGGAATACCGGAAATCGCCAGTGCAGCCGACGCCGCCAGCATTGCCGGAATGTCACCATCCACTTCTGGATTCAGCGACAGGACGGTGACGATGACCTGGACTTCGTTATAAAAACCTTCGGGAAACAGCGGACGGATCGGCCGGTCGATCAGCCGCGAGGTCAGGGTTTCCTTCTCGGTGGGCCGGCCTTCACGCTTGAAGAAGCCGCCCGGGATACGGCCCGCGGCATAGAACTTCTCGACGTAATCGACCGTCAGGGGGAAAAAGTCCTGACCCGGCTTGGCGTCCTTGGCGGCAACGACCGTGGCCAGAACCACGGTCTCGTCCATGTTGACGATGACAGCACCACCTGCCTGACGGGCAACCTCACCCGTCTCCAGGGTGACCGTATGAGCGCCGTAGGTAAAAGTTTTCTTGATCGCGGTAGGCAAGGGGATTTCCTTTTATTCAGTGAGAGCAGCGAACAACAACTGCGAACATGTGCGCAACCAGACGCCAGAAACGACAAAGCCGGCGCGGCCCTTGTTGGGCTCGCCCGGCTTTGCTGGCTTAAGCCGCCGTTTCAGGCGCTGACGGTCGCGTCACGGCCGGCTTTGCTTACTTGCGCAGCCCCAGGCGCTCGATCAGGGCGCGATAGGAGTCGGCGTTGGTGCGCTTCAGGTAGTCCAGCAGCTTGCGGCGCTGGCTGACCATCTTCAGCAGACCACGACGGGAGTGGTGGTCTTTGCCATGCTCCTTGAAGTGGCCGGTCAGACCATTGATGCGGGTGGTCAGCAGGGCAACCTGAACTTCCGGCGAGCCGGTGTCGCCAGGGGCGCGCTGGTAATCGGAAACGACTTGCGCCTTGGTAGCGGTATCGAGAGCCATGTGCGTATTTACTCTTTTCGTTCTGCCAATCAGAAGCGGCGGATTATACCTAACGCCGCGCGGGAAACTCAATCAATATCACGTACTTTGAGTAGATGTCGCTGTGGCAATGAGGCGTTTAGGCCACAATTTTCCATCCACTTTCCATTCAGCTAACCCGAGGAAGTCCGAAGGGCCATAGAGTCGGCAACAAGTCCCCACCTCCCCGCCCAGCGCGAGCGGCCTTCCCTGCAAGACGGCGGCCGCCTGCTCAGCAGTCAGGAACATCGCCGGGAAGTGCTGCACCAGCTTGTCCGCCGCCTGAAGATGAAGGTCGCGCATCTCCGGCGCATCACCCTGCTCCAGACAATGCAGCGTAACGGCATCCTCGACCGAGAATGCGCCGATGCGGCTCCTGCGCAGTGCGGACAAGTGCGCCCCACATCCCAGCACGACCCCGATGTCCATCGCCAGGCTGCGGATGTATGTACCCTTGCTGCAGTCGACCTCGATCGTGAATTCAGCAGCCGAAAACGACTTCAGCTCAAGCCTGTGGATATGCACCACCCTGGCTTCGCGCTCCAGTTCGACTCCGGCACGAGCGTACTCGTAGAGCGGCTTGCCATCACGCTTCAAGGCAGAATACATGGGCGGGATCTGCCGGATTTCGCCCCTGAACCCCGCCAGCGCCTGCAGCAGGCGAGCCTCTGAAACATCCACCGGATGGGTACGCACAACCTTACCGTCTGCGTCACCCGTATCAGTCTCCACACCAAGGACTACCGTTGCCAGATACGTCTTATCCTCATCCAGCAGCATCTGCGAGAACTTGGTCGCTTCACCGAAGGTCAGCGGCAACAAGCCCGTCGCCATTGGATCCAGGGTTCCGGTATGACCGGCCTTGGCTGCGTTGAGCAGCCGCCGCGCGGTCTGCAGCGCGGCATTGGAGGTCAGGCCCTTGGGCTTGTCGAGCAGGAGCACACCGTCAACGGCGCGCCTTACGATCTTGCGCTGCACAGCCATTTCCATCGAACGCCCGACCAGTTCAGGCGTCGTCCTCATCGCGGTGACGCGCTTCGTCATCCTTCACCGTCTCGTCGATGAGACGGGAGAGGCGGGTCCCCTCCTCCACCGAACGGTCGTAGTGAAAGTGCAGCTCGGGGATGGTGTGAATGCGGATCCTCCGCCCCAGCTCCCGCCGCAGGAAGCCGCTGGCACGCCGCAGCCCCTGCAGGATTTCGGGCACGCTTTCCTCACCCGTCATCGAGGTGAAAAACACCTTCGCGTGAGCGTAATCCGGTGTGATTTCGACATCGGTGAGGGTGATGAACCCAACACGCGGGTCCTTCACCTCCAGCCGGATCAGCTCGGCCAGCTCGCGGCGGATCTGCTCCACCACGCGCTGGCTGCGGGAGTATTCCTTAGGCATCGATCAGAGCGTCCGTGCGACTTCCTTGATCTCGAAGACCTCAAGCTGGTCGCCTTCCTGAATGTCGTTGTAGTTCTTGAGCTGGAGACCGCATTCGTAACCGAACTTGACCTCCTTGACGTCATCCTTGAAGCGCTTGAGCGAATCCAGCTCGCCACTCCACACCACCACGTTGTTGCGCAGCAGGCGGGCAGAAGAGTTGCGCTTGACCACGCCTTCAAGCACATAGCAACCCGCCACCGAACCCACCTTGGAGATGGTGAAGACCTGGCGGATCTCGACCAGACCGATGACCTCTTCGCGCTTCTCTGGCGCCAGCATGCCGGACAACGCCGCCTTCACCTCATCCACCGCGTCGTAGATGATGTTGTAGTAGCGGATATCCACGCCGAAGGTCTCGGCCAGCTTGCGGGCACCGGCATCGGCGCGGGTGTTGAAGCCGACGATGACCGCTCCGGACGCTTGCGCGAGGTTCACATCCGACTCGGAAATCGCCCCCACCGCACCGTGGATGACGTTGACTCGCACCTCGTCGGTGGAGAGCTTGTTGAGCGCGTGGACCAGCGCCTCCTGCGAGCCCTGCACGTCCGCCTTGACGATGAGCGCCAGGCTCTTGACCTCGCCCTCCGCCATCTGCTCGAACATGCTTTCGAGCTTCGCCGCCTGCTGGCGGGCCAGCTTGACGTCGCGGAACTTGCCCTGGCGGAACAGCGCGATTTCGCGAGCCTTCTTCTCGTCGGCCAGCGCAATCGCCTCATCACCCGCGGCTGGCACATCCGACAGGCCAAGGATCTCGACCGGAATGGACGGCCCCGCCTCGTCGATCGGCTTGCCATTTTCGTCCAGCATCGCGCGGATGCGGCCGAAAGTCGCACCGACCAGCAGCACGTCCCCCTTGCGCAGGGTGCCGGATTGCACCAGCAACGAGGCCACCGGGCCGCGGCCCTTGTCCAGACGGGCCTCCACGATCAAGCCCTTGGCTGGGGTATCGACCGGAGCGGTCAACTCCAGCACTTCAGCCTGCAACAACACGCTTTCCAGCAGCTGGTCGATACCGGCGCCGGTCTTGGCAGACACCGGGATGAACATCACGTCGCCACCGTACTCTTCCGGCACCACGCTTTCCGCCACCAGTTCCTGCTTCACGCGGTCGGGGCTGGCGTCGGGCTTGTCGATCTTGTTGATCGCCACCACCAGGGGCACGCCGGCCGCCTTGGCGTGGTGAATGGCCTCGCGCGTCTGCGGCATCACGCCGTCGTCGGCAGCCACGACCAGGATCACGATGTCGGTCGCCTTCGCACCACGGGCACGCATGGCGGTGAACGCCTCGTGGCCCGGCGTATCCAGGAAGGTGATCACGCCACGCGGCGTTTCCACGTGGTAGGCACCGATGTGCTGGGTAATGCCGCCAGCCTCGCCCGCCGCCACCTTGGCGCGACGGATGTAATCCAGAAGCGAGGTCTTGCCGTGGTCGACGTGGCCCATCACGGTAACCACCGGCGCGCGCGGCAACACCTCCGCGTTCTTGTGCTCGTCGTGCTCCTCCAGGAAGGCATCCGGATCATCCAGCTTGGCAGCCAGCGCCTTGTGGCCCAGTTCCTCGACGACGATCATCGCGGTTTCCTGGTCCAGCACCTGGTTGATGGTGACCATGGAGCCCATCTTCATCAGCACCTTGATGAGTTCGGTCGCCTTCACCGCCATCTTGTGGGCCAAATCGGCCACGGTGATGGTCTCGGGCACATGGACTTCACGCACGATAGGTTCGCTGGGCGCCTGGAAGCTCTGGCGATCATCCTGCCCGCGACCATGGCGGCCCCCGCCCTTGGCGCCACGCCAGGCATTGCCGGCGCTCGCGCCGCCCACTTCGCCACGGGTCTTCAGGCCGCGGCGCTTGGCGCTTTCATTCTCCCGCGTGCCGCGCTTGACGTCCTTCGCGCCCTTGTCATCGGCCTTGGCCGGGCGATGCAAGGTACCCGTCGTCGGCTTGGCTGCAGTTGCAGCCGGCTTCGCAGCCTCTTCCTTGCGCTGGGCTTCGGCACGCACGCGAGCCTCTTCCTCCGCACGGCGCGCTTCGGCGGCAGCCTTGGCGGCAGCGTCGCGTTGCTGGCGGGCCCGCAGGTCTGCTGCCTGGCGCTCCTGCAACTGACGATGGCGATTGGCCTCGCGCTCGCGTGCAGCGATTTCCTCTTCGCTCAGCAACTCGGTAATGGAAACCGGCTTGCGAGATGCAACCGGCTCGGCAGTGGTGGCAGCTTCCTTCATCTCTTCCTCAGCCGGCTGCTCGATCTTCTCGACCTCGACCGCCTCAACTACGGGAGCAGGCTCCGGCTCGGCGGGCGCGGCTTCCACCACCGGCTCGGGCTCAGGTTCCGGCTGCGCCTCTACCACCGGCACCTCCTCGATCACGGCCACCGGCTCCGGCAACTGCTCCTCCGCGACCACAGGCTCAAGGTTGCCGAGTTCCTCTTCGAGCACCGGAACGGCCTCGCCGCCCCCTGCATCGGCAAGCAGCTCATCGCGCTTGACGAAGGTGCGCTTCTTGCGGACCTCGACCTGCACCGTGCGCGCGCGCCCGGTCGAATCGGTGGCCCGGATCTCACTGGTCTGTTTGCGGGTCAGGGTAATCTTGCCCTTGGACTCGGTATCCCCATGCGCACGCCGGAGATATTCCAGCAGCCGAGCCTTGTCCTGTTCGGTCAGCAGGTCATTCGCACCCGCTTTCTCGACGCCGGCACGCTTCAACTGCTCGAGCAGCACCGCCGCCGGCATCTTCAGCTCGCCGGCAAACTGCGTCACGCTCATCTGTTCCATCAATGCCCTCCCGTCATTCCTCGAACCAGTGAGCGCGTGCTACGGAAATCAGCGCCTTGGCTCGTTCTTCGTCCATACCGGACATCTCTATCAGTTCATCGACCGCAAGGTCGGCGAGATCGTCGCGGGTTCGGATCCCCTTCTGCGCAAGCGCAGCTGCCAGCGACTTGTCCATCCCTTCGAGGCCGAGCAGATCGTCGGCAACGTTTTCCAGCTGTTCCTCGGTCACGATCGCTTCGGTCAGCAGCACATTGCGTGCGCGGTTGCGCAGTTCGTTGACCGTATCCTCGTCGAAGGCTTCGATCTCCAGCATTTCGGCCAGCGGCACATAGGCCACTTCCTCCAGCGAGGAGAAACCTTCATCGATCAGGATGTCGGCCAGTTCTTCGTCCACATCCAGCTTGGCAATGAAGAGGCTGCGCAGCGCGGAACGTTCGTGCTCTGACTTCTCCGCCGACTCCTGCTCGCTCATCAGGTTGATCGTCCAGCCGGTGAGTTCGGACGCCAGCTTGACGTTCTGCCCGTTGCGGCCGATGGCGATGGCGAGGTTGTTCTCGTCCACCACCACATCCATCGCATGGGCCTCCTCATCCACCACGATCGAGACCACCTCGGCGGGCTGCAGCGCCGCGATCACGAACTGCGCCGGGTCCTGCGCCCAGACGATGATGTCGATCTGCTCGCCGCCGATCTCGTTGCGCACCGCCGTAACGCGCGAGCCACGCAGGCCGACGCAGGTGCCGATCGGGTCGATGCGCTGGTCGTTCGACTTGACGCCGATCTTGGCGCGCAGACCGGGATCACGGGCGCAAGCCTTGATCTCCAGCAGCCCATCTTCAATCTCGGGCACTTCGAGTTCGAACAGCTTCATGAGGAATTCGGGCGCGGTACGCGACAGGATCAGCTGCGGGCCACGGGCACCGCGGTCGATCTTCAGCAGATAGGCCTTGACCCGGTCGCCCACCCGCAGGTTCTCGCGCGGGATCTGCTGATCGCGCGGCAGCACCGCTTCCATGCGCCCCACTTCGATGATCGCGCTGCCACGCTCCATCCGCTTGATGGAGCCGGAGACGAGGAATTCCTTACGCTCCAGGAAGTCGTTCAGCACCTGCTCGCGCTCGGCATCGCGGATGCGCTGCAGGATCACCTGCTTGGCAGCCTGGGCGCCGATGCGGCCGAAATCGATCGGCTCTAGCGGCTCCTCGATGTAGTCGCCCAACTGGATGTCGGCACGGATTTCCCGGGCATCGATGATGCCCATCTCCGCCTCGTCGTTGGTGACTTCCTCGTCGGGCATCACCACCCAGCGGCGGAAGGATTCGTAGTCGCCGCTGTCGCGGTCGATGGTGACGCGGACGTCCGCGTCGTCATGAATACGTTTCTTGGTCGCGGAGGCGAGCGCCGACTCCAGGGCGGCGAACACGATGTCTTTGGCAACGTTCTTCTCGCGTGCCAGCGCATCCACAAGCAGCAAAATCTCGCGGCTCATTTCAGGAAAACCTCCACATCCACGGTCTCAAAATTTGGGAACAAGGCGTGCTTTCTCGATTTCGTCGAAGGGAATGAGGACCTCGCCCTTGTCGGTGGTGAGCACAACTGCGCCATCGCGCAGCCCGTTCAGCACGCCGGCAAAATTTCTCTGGTTGTTGATCGGCAGGGAGGCGCGCAACTGGATTTCCTGGCCGGCGAAACGCTCGAAATCAGCCAGCTTCTTCAGCGGCCGATCCAACCCAGGAGAAGAAACCTCCAGGCGGTCGTAGTCGACATTCTCGACCTCGAACACGCGGGTCAGTTGATTGCTCACCGTGGCACAGTCATCAACCGTGATGCCACGCTCGATGTCGATGAACACCCGCAGCAGCCGGCCTTTCGGAGAAAGCTCGAAATCCACCAGCTCGAACCCGAGTCCGCTGACAACTTGTTCGATGAGACTGACGATATCTACCCGCATGTCCAATCCACGCCACAAATAAAAAATGGGCGAAACGCCCATTCCTGTCGTTACAACCGGAGTGACGGAAAGCGCCAGAAAGCCAGCTTTCCAAACTGCTCCCGTCAAAGCCTTTGGATTATAGCGCTGAATCCAGCTCTCCAGCAAACCTGGCCAATGCGCACGGCGTGCGGCCCGGCAGAACGCTCGCTGGAATCAGCGGGGCTTCTGCACGGTTCGATGCAGCTTCGGCGGTTTCTTGTCCCGCTTCTGCTGCTGATTCTGGGCAGGAGGCGGCAGCCCCGCCAAGGCACAGGCATCCGCCTCGGCCATCTCCATCCACATGCCGCGCTTCAGGCGCGCCGGCAGTTCGACCGGACCGTAGCGCACCCGCATCAGCCGGCTCACCGTCAGGCCGACCGCTTCGAACATGCGCCGCACCTCGCGATTGCGACCTTCGGAGATCGTCACCCGGTACCAATGGTTCGCGCCCTCGCCGCCCGCATCCTGCAGCGAATTGAAGCGTGCCGGACCATCGTCGAGCTGGACGCCGTCGATCAGGCCCTGGGCCTGTTCCTCATCCAATTGGCCAAGCAGACGGACCGCGTACTCGCGATCCAACTCGTATCGCGGATGCATCAGCTTGTTCGCCAGATCGCCATCATTGGTGAATAGCAACAGGCCTGACGTGTTGAAGTCCAGCCGCCCCACCGCCAGCCAGCGCCCTTTGCGCAACAAGGGCAGGCGCTCGAACACCGTGGGCCGGCCTTCCGGGTCGTCGCGGGAAACGATTTCGCCTTCAGGCTTGTGATAGATAAGCACCCGCGGCGTGCGTTGGGTAAAGCGCAAGGGAATCAGCTTGCCGTTGAGCTTCACCCGGTCGCCCGGGCCGATCTTCTGGCCAAGGGCCGCCGGCAGGCCATTCACCGAGATCCGGCCGGCCATCACCAGCTCCTCGATTTCGCGGCGAGAGGCTACACCCGCCTGGGCCAGCACCTTCTGCAGGCGCTCCGGTTCAGAGAAGGTCGGCGCTACCGTCGGCCCGCCCTGACGACGCGGCTGGGGCCTTCTGGGCGATGCGCCATCCGGGCGCCCCAGCGCGGACTGGTGGGCATCCGGGCGCAGCCTGCTGGTGTCATCCTCCCCCACTTCCTCGCGGCGCGAAGCCGGGGCAGCCTGGGGCTTATTCTTCTGGGGTGGCCGCAGCGGCCGCTTCGATTTGCGTGGTGTCGACAAGATCCATGATCCTTTCGATTTCGGTCAGGGCCGGCAGCTCGGTCAAGCTGCGCAGCCCCATGTCGTCCAGGAAACGGCGGGTGGTGGCGAAGAGCTCGGGACGCCCGGGGGTGTCCCGGTGTCCGACCACATCGATCCAGCCACGCGATTCCAGGGTTTTCAATATGTTCGATGAAACGGCGACACCGCGGGTGTCCTCGATGTCGCCCCGCGTCACCGGCTGCCGGTAGGCGATGATCGCCAGTGTTTCCATCACCGCCCGGGAATAGCGCGGCGGTTTTTCTTCTTTCAGCCTGTCCAGGTACACCTGGTACTCAGGGCGGGTCTGGAAGCGCCAGCCGCCGGCCAGTTGCACCAGTTCAACGCCGCGCTCCGCAGCAGCCCACTCGGCGCGCAATTCATCCAGCAGCCTGCGCACCAGGTCTGCCCCCGGATCCTCGCTGAACAGGCGACGCAGTTCGCCCACCGGCAGCGGCGCCGGCGCGGCGAGCAAGGCGGCTTCAATCACCCGCTTGTACTGCTCAGGCGTCGTCTCGAGATCCATCGGCCAGCTTTACGTAGATAGGTGCAAACGCCTCGTTCTGCGTCACATGCACGAGCTTTTCCTTCACCAGCTCCAGCACCGCCAGGAAACTGACGACCAGGCCGGCGGGCCCCAGCGCATGATCGAACAGGGTGTCGAACACCACGAAGGCGCCGTCCCCCAGTTTTCTCAGGATCGCAGTCATGTGCTCACGCACCGAAAGCTGCTCGCGGCCCACACGGTGATGCTGGGTCAGGCGGGCCTTCTTCATGATGCGCAGCCAGGCCACCTGCAGATCGTGCAGGCTGACCTCGGGCAGACGCTCCACCACTTTCTCGGCAACGAAAACGCTGATCCATTCGAAATCGCGTTCCGCCCGCGGCAGGGTATCCAGCCGCGCCGCTGCCATCTTCATCTGCTCGTATTCCAGCAGGCGCCGTACCAGTTCCGCGCGCGGATCAAGCTCTTCTTCAGCTTCCCGTGCGGGCCGCGGCAGCAGCATGCGCGATTTGATCTCCAGCAACATCGCCGCCATCAGCAGGTATTCGGCGGCCAGCTCCAGATTGGTCGCCCGCATCGCCTCCACATACTCCAGGTACTGGCCGGTCAGCGGCGCCATCTGGATGTCGAGGATGTTCAGGTTGGCCTTGCGGATCAGGTAGAGCAACAGATCCAGCGGCCCCTCGAAGGCTTCGAGGAACACCTCCAGCGCATCCGGCGGAATATACAGATCTTTGGGCAGTTCGAGCAGGGGCTCGCCGTACAGGCGCGCGACCGCCTCCTTCTCCTCCGGGCTCTCGACCGGCGCCAGCTCCAGCGGAAGGTTCATCCGTGGCCTGCCCTCAGATGCCGAGCACGCTGGCGAGGAACATCCGGCTCAGCGCGACGATGGGCCACAGAATGGTCCACAGCACGCCGGTGAACAGCAGCACCAGCAGTATCGGAAAGCCATAAGGTTCCACCCGCGCGTAACGCCAAGCCAGCTTGTTCGGCAGCAGGCTGACGGCGATCCGCCCGCCGTCCAGCGGCGGGAGCGGCAGCAGGTTCAGCGCCATCAGCACCAGGTTGATCTGCATGCCCGCATCCGCCATCTTCATCATGGGAACGGTATAGCTGCTCTGCGGCAGGCTCACCGCAAACTTGAACAGCAAGCCCCAGCCGACGGCCATCAGCAGATTCACGAAGGGCCCGGCGGCGGCCACCCACAGCATGTCGGCCTTGGGTTTGCGCAGGCGACCGAAATTCACCGGCACCGGCTTTGCCCAACCGAACAGCATGCCGCCACCGCCGAACAGCGTGGTCACCGCCAGGATGGCGACCGGCACCACCACGGTCCCGAGGGGGTCGATGTGCTGCAGGGGGTTGAGGGTGATGCGCCCGGCGAGCTCCGCGGTGGGGTCTCCGAAATAGCGTGCCACGTAACCGTGAGCCGCCTCGTGCAGCGTGATCGCGAGCACCACGGGCAACGCCCAGATGGCCAGCATGGAGATCAGCTCATTCATGGCATGCCTGGCGGGAAAGGGCGCGGATTCTAGCAGAGCGCCCCATCAATCCGCCTCCAGGCCAAAGGGCGCCAGGTCCCCCTGGCCCGCGCGGACCAGTTCGGGGACGCCCGAGGTGAGATCGATCACCGACGTCGCCCCCGGACCACAGGGGCCAGCCTCTATGACCAGATCCACCTGCTTCTCCAATCGCTCGCGGATTTCCTCCGGATCGGTGAGCGGCAGGGTTTCACCCGGCAGCAGCAGCGTGGAGGTCAGCAGCGGCTCGTCCAGTTCTTCCAGCAAGGCGGCTACCACCACATGCTCCGGCACCCGCAGGCCCAGAGTCTTGCGTTTGGGATGCAAGACCCGCCGCGGCAGCTCCTTTGTGCCTTCGAGGATGAAGGTATACGGACCAGGCGTGACAGCCTTCAGCAGGCGGTACTGGCTGTTGTCCACCCTTGCGTACTTCGCGATCTCAGACAGATCGCGGCACATCAGGGTGAATTGATGGCGTTCGTCGACGCCACGGATGCGCCGGATGCGTTCCAGCAGCGCCGCGTCTCCGGTATGGCCGCCGAGTGCGTAGGCGGAATCGGTAGGGAAAGCCACCAGGCCGCCGCTGCGCATGATCTCCGCCGCCTGGCGAATGAGCCTGGGCTGAGGTTGTTCCGGGTGCAGGGTGAAGAACTGAGCCATTGTTGTCCTGAATTTGTAGCGGTCAGAGCAGCCGGGACCATACCGGGAGAAGGTCCGGGGGCAAGGGGTTGCAGCGCCCGACATCCACCGGGCTTTCCTTCTCGCCGTGGAAATCGGAGGCACGGGAGGCAAGCAGATTGCGTCGGCGCGCAAGGCTGGCGAAGCGCAGCATCTCCTCCTCCGTGTGCGCGCCTGACACCACTTCCACCGCCTCCCCGCCCGCGGCGGCGAAACTGTCGAACAAGGCGTCCATGTCGGCGCCGGACAACCGGTAGCGCGCCGGATGGGCGACAACGGCAATGCCGCCCGCCTGGCAGATCCAGCCCACGGCCTCCTGCAGGCTTGCCCATTCGTGCTCAACGAAACCCGGCTTGCCGCGCACCAGGTAGTGATCGAACACCGTCTTCACGTCCGGCATCACGCCACTGGCCACCAGGAAGCGGGCGAAATGCGCCCGGCTGACGAGATCCGGGTTGCGCGCAAACCGCCTGGCGCCTGCGAGGGCATCACTGATGCCCGCCGCGGCGAGTGCCTCGCCCATGCTGCGGGCCCGCTGATCGCGCCCCGACCGGACCTGGCGGAGACCATTGCGCAAGGCCGGCGCCTCCGGATCGATGCCCAGGCCGACGATATGTATGGTCTCCGCCTTGAAGCTCACAGAGATCTCGACACCGGGCACGAAGCGGATGCCGGCTTCCCGCGCGGCCTCGGCCGCCTCGGCGAGGCCGCCAAGTTCGTCGTGGTCGGTCAGCGCCAGCAGCTCGACGCCATTGGCCGCGGCCCGGCGCACTACCGCAGCCGGCTCCAGCCAGCCATCCGAACGGGTCGAATGGCAATGCAGATCAGCATTCATTGTTTTCACAGGATCCGTTTTGCAGCTAAATGCCATTACGACAGCAAAAAGGCTTCGGCGATCCTTGCGACAGTCTCGGCCTGGTGATGATGCAGGTTGTGGCCAGCATCCGGGATGCGCTCCAGCCGCAGGTCGCGAAAGCACCTCAGGGCAGCCAGGTGCTGCTCGTCATCCACGCCGATGCGGCGCCGCAACTCGGGCTCCAGCGGCTCCACCATCAGCACCGGCGCACTACATCGCCGCCAGCAAGCTTCAGCCTCGGCACGGCGATATAGCACCGGATTCACCCGGCGATGCACCGGATCCCCCGCCATGCGGAATCCGCCTTCGCCATCCTCCACCCCGACATGCTCCGCCAGCCAGGCGGCGCGCTGTGGAGACAAACGGGAATCGTTGTACAACAGGCGTTCCGCCAGCGCGCCCCGGTCCGGGTAGGAGCGGAAGGAAACCGGCGCCCCCAACTCGGCCAGCCATTTCTCGTAGCGGCCGGGCGCTTCCTCGGCCGGCCTGTCGACCAAACCGAAGGCATCCAGTGCCACTATCCGCTCGACCCGCCCGGGGCGGATGCCCGCATACATCAGCGCCACGTTGCCGCCCATGCTGTGACCAAGCAGGCGTACCCGGCCGTCGGGCTGGAAGTGGTGCAGAAGCACGTCCAGGTCGGCGAAATAGTCGGGGAACCAGTAAACATCGCCACCGCCCCAGCCGCTGGCGCCGAAGCCCCGCCAGTCGGGGGCAATCACGTGCCAGTCCGAGACCAGGGCATCCACGATGAACTGGAAGGACGCGGAGGCGTCCATCCAGCCGTGCAACATGAAGAGCTTGGGCGCGCCCTCCTCGCCCCACTCGCGGACGTGATAGCGCAGGCCGCGCACAGCAAGGAATTGACTGCGTGAAGGTTTCATCCGTGGAATGATAACAAAGCCTGGCAAGAGGCCCGGCGGCGCCCCAAACGCATGGTTGCCGCCCTTGGCGGAGCAATGCTATCGTCCGCCCGTCGCGCGGGAGAGAGCCCTTTCCCGAGAGCCGCCGAAGGCGTAACCCCCCGGGAACCGCTCAGGCAAAAGGACCGCGCGGGCAGCACAACTCTGGAGAGCGGTGCGGGCATTGAAGCATGCCGGCGCACCCACCGAAGGGGCACCCGCGGGGTAGCGGCGAACGCCGGCCGGCTGCGGAATCTCTCAGGTACAAGGACAGATGGGGGCGAAACCGGCGACCAGCCGGGCCGCCCCCTTTTTTCGTTTACATCGTGCCTGTCGGAGACTCGTCCATGAATGCCCCTGCCAGACTCACGCCCCTGCACGATCAACACCTCGCCGCCGGTGCCCGCATGGTGAATTTCGCTGGCTGGGACATGCCGGTGAACTACGGCTCCCAGATCGCCGAGCACCATGCGGTGCGCCGCAGGGCCGGCATGTTCGACGTCTCCCACATGCTGGCGCTGGACCTCACCGGCACCGACGCCACTCCCTTCCTGCGCCAGCTGCTCGCCAACGACGTGGCACGCCTGCGGCAACCGGGCAAGGCCCTCTACAGCTGCATGCTGAACAAGAACGGGGGCGTCATCGACGACCTCATCGTCTATCGCCTGGCCGATGACGACTACCGCCTGGTCGTCAACGCCGGCACCGCCGACAAAGACCTCGCGTGGATGCGCAGCCGCATCGCCGCGGCCGGCGCCAACGTCACCCTCCAGGGCCGGCGGGACCTGGCGATGATCGCGGTCCAGGGGCCGCAGGCCCGCGAACTGTTCGGCACCGCCCTGCCCCAGCTCCGCGAGGCCACCATGGTCCTCGCCCCTTTCGTCGGCACCCGGGTTGGCGAGGCCTTCATCGGCCGCACCGGCTACACCGGCGAAGACGGCCTGGAACTCGCCCTGCCTGCCGCCGAGGCAGCCACCGCCTGGCAGGCACTGGCCGCCGCCGGCATCGCCCCCTGCGGCCTGGGTGCCCGCGACACCCTGCGTCTCGAAGCCGGCATGAACCTCTACGGCCAGGACATGGACGAGAGCGTCAGCCCGCTGGATGCCGGCCTGGCCTGGACGGTGGACCTGCGCGACGAGAGCCGCGACTTCGTCGGCCGCGAGGCCCTCGCGCGCAATCCCGCAACCAAACGCCTGCTTGGCCTGGTACTCGAAGCACCCGGCGTGCTGCGTGCCCACATGCCGGTTCATACCGACGCCGGAGCCGGTGAAACCAGCAGCGGCAGCTTTTCGCCCACGCTGGAGAAGGCCATTGCCTTCGCCCGCCTGCCGCTGGATGTCGAGCCCGGCGACCGGGTCAGCGTGGATGTGCGCGGCAAGCTGCTGCCGGCCCGGGTGGTGAAACTGCCCTTCGTACGCAATGGCGAGGCGCTTATCTGAGCGACGCGCGATCGAAGCATCCCGTATCAACCCTTGCCTCTATTGGAGTTCCCATGAGCAACCTGCCCGATAACCTGAAGTATGCCGCCAGCCACGAATGGGTCCGCAGCGAAACGGACGGCACCCTCACCGTCGGCATCACCGACCATGCCCAGGAAGCGCTTGGCGACGTCGTCTTCCTGGAACTGCCGGAAGTCGGCCGCAAGGTCGCAGCCGGCGAAAGCTGCGCGGTCATCGAATCGGTGAAGGCGGCGTCCGACATCTACGCGCCGGTAAGCGGCGAGGTCGTCGCCAACAACAGCGCCGCGGTCGATGCGCCGGAGAGCGTGAACGCCGACGCCTACGCCACCTGGCTGTTCAAGCTCCGGCCGGACGACCCCGCCCAGCTCGACGCCCTGCTGGACGCCGCAGGCTACAGCGCCTCCATCGCCGAGTAAGCCCTCCCCACGCCGGCCCGGCCGTGGCAGCGCGGCGGACCGGACGCCGCCGCGCAGTCAAACGTATATCGGATACGTCGCCATGGCCCACCCGCTCGCCGCCCAGTTCGACACCCCCCTAGCCCACTTGGGGCAGGAAGACGTCTTCGCCCGTCGCCACATCGGCCCGGACGCTGCCGAAATCGCCCGCATGTGCGCCGAGCTCGGCGTCGCCGACTTGGACGAGCTGATCGCCCAGACGGTGCCCGCCGACATCCGCCTGCAAGCGCCGCTGGATCTGCCCGCGGCGCTCACCGAACACCAGGCGCTGGAACGCCTGCGCGAAATCGCCAGCCGCAACCGGCCGAAGAAACCGCTGATCGGCCTGGGCTACTACGGCACGCTGACGCCGCCCGTCATTCAGCGCAACGTCTTCGAGAACCCCGGCTGGTACACCGCCTACACCCCTTACCAGGCGGAAATTGCCCAGGGACGGCTGGAGGCGCTGCTGAATTTCCAGCAAATGGTGAGTGATCTCACCGGCCTGGACCTCGCCAACGCCTCGCTGCTGGACGAGGCCACCGCCGCTGCCGAGGCGATGGCGATGGCCAGGCGCCTGTCCAAGGCCGACTCCTGCGCCTTCTTCGTAGACGAAAACTGCTTTCCGCAGACCGTGGACGTACTGCGCACCCGCGCCCAGGGCTTCGGCTTCGAGCTGATCGTCGGGCCGGCAAGCGAAGCCGCCCGCCATGCGGTATTCGGCGCCCTGTTCCAATACCCGGGCGTGGACGGCGGCATCCCTGAGCTGAGCCCCAGCCTCTCCGCACTGAAGGCAAACGGCGCCATCACTGCGGTCGCCAGCGACCTGATGGCGCTGGTGCTGCTGCAGCCGCCAGGCGCACTCGGCGCAGACATCGCCCTCGGATCGGCGCAGCGCTTCGGCGTGCCCATGGGCTACGGTGGACCGCATGCCGCCTTCTTCGCCACCCGTCAGGCCTACGTGCGCGCCATGCCGGGACGCATCATCGGCGTCTCCCGCGACAGCCGTGGCAAGCAGGCGCTGCGGATGACGCTGCAGACCCGGGAGCAGCACATCCGCCGGGAGAAGGCCAACTCCAACATCTGCACCTCGCAGGTGCTGCTGGCCAATATGGCTGCCTTCTACGCCATCTATCACGGCCCGGCCGGGCTGCAAGCCATTGCCGGCCGCATCCACCGCCTTGCCGGAATACTCGCCGTCGGCCTGCAGCAAGCAGGCTTCGAGTTGGGCTCGACCCACTTCTTCGACACCCTGGTGATCCGCAGTGGGACCCGCAGCAACGCGCTGCTCACCGCCTGCGAACAGGCCGGCTACACCCTGCGCCGGGTGTCGGACGAGGCCCTTGCCATCGCAGTCGATGAAACCGTCACCCTGGCCGACGTCGCTGCGCTGCTGAAGGTCTTCGGCGCTACTGCCGATGTCGCCACGCTGGACGCGCAGCGCAACGAAGACCGTTTCCTCCCCGCCGCCCTGTTGCGCACCGACGCCCCGCTTTCCCACCCGGTGTTCAACAGCCACCACGCCGAACACCAAATGCTGCGCTACCTCAAGCGCCTGCAAAACCGCGATCTGGCGCTGGACCACTCGATGATTCCGCTGGGCTCCTGCACCATGAAGCTGAACGCCGCCAGCGAGATGATGCCGGTGAGCTGGCCGGCCTTCGCCGCGCTCCATCCCTTCGCCCCGGCCGAACAGGCCGCCGGCTACCGTGACCTGATCGCCAGCCTGTCCGCCGCCCTGCGCGCGATCACCGGCTTCGACGCCATCAGCATGCAGCCCAACTCCGGCGCACAGGGCGAGTACGCTGGCCTCGTCGCCATCCGACGCTACCAGGCCAGCCGCGGCGAGACCCGGCGCGACGTCTGCCTGATCCCGCGCTCCGCTCACGGCACCAACCCGGCCACCGCGCAGATGTGCGGTATGCAAGTGGTGGTGGTCGATTGCGACCCGCAGGGCAACGTGGACCTGGCCGATCTGCGCGCCAAGCTCGCTCAGCACGCGGAGCGGCTCTCGGCGCTGATGATCACCTACCCCTCCACCCACGGCGTGTTCGAGGAGTCCATCCGCGAAATCTGCGAGTTGGTGCATGCCCACGGCGGCCAGGTCTACATGGACGGAGCCAACCTGAACGCCCAGGTGGGCCTGAGCGCCCCGGCGGCCATCGGCGCCGACGTCTCCCACATGAACCTGCACAAGACCTTCTGCATCCCCCACGGCGGCGGCGGGCCGGGCATGGGTCCCATCGGTGTCAAGGCTCACCTCGCGCCCTTCCTGCCCGACCATGTGCTGGCCGCCACCGGCGATGCCGCGCGTGCCAATCGCGGCCAGGGAGCCGTATCGGCTGCGCCTTTCGGCTCCGCCAGCATCCTGCCCATCTCCTGGATGTACATCGCCATGATGGGTGCAGACGGCCTGCGCCAGGCGAGCGCGGTCGCCATCCTCAACGCCAATTACATCGCCCATCGGCTGGCGCCGCACTACCCGGTGCTCTACACCGGCAGCCAGGGCCGCGTTGCCCACGAGTGCATTCTGGACATCCGGCCGCTGAAGGCGGCTTCCGGCATCAGCGAGGTGGACATCGCCAAGCGGCTGATGGACTACGGCTTCCATGCGCCGACCATGTCCTTCCCGGTTCCTGGCACCATCATGGTCGAGCCGACCGAGTCGGAGAGTCTGGGCGAGCTGGAACGCTTCATCGAGGCCATGATCTCCATCCGCCATGAGATCCGCGAAATCGAGAGCGGCGCCTGGCCAGCGGACGACAACCCTCTGCGCAACGCCCCGCACACCCAGGCAGACCTCGCCGACGACAGCTGGGCTCATCCCTACAGTCGCCGCGTTGCCGCTTTCCCCCTGCCCTGGATAGCCGACAACAAGTTCTGGCCGACTGTGAACCGGATCGACGACGTTTATGGCGATCGCAACCTGCAATGCAGTTGCCCGTCGCCGTCAGCCTACGGGGGCTGAGGCCGACTGCCTCCCGCCGCTGAAAACCGCATCGCTGCTCACTCCGGTTAGAATGCGCCGTCCTGCAATCAAGCCACGCCGAGGGCGTGGCTTTTTCATGCGCAGGGACGACGCAATTCCCCCAAGAGCCTACGCACAACACCCATGACTCAAGCACGTCCGTCCAACCGCAAGCTCTGGTACGCGCTCCTTTCCATTCATCTGCTCGTCCTCGCCGGACTGCTCGCCTGGGTCTTCCTGCAGACCCGCCCTGTCGCCATGCACGACCTGCATCTGGCCGAGGGGGAAAAGCTCAAGTGCGTTTCCTACGCGCCCTACCACCGGCCCGGGCAGACGCCCTTCGACCTAAAACTGGTCATCCCCAGGGAGCAGATCGCCGCCGACCTCGCCGCGCTGGCCAAGGTCACCGATTGCGTGCGGCTCTATGCCATCAACCAGGGGCTGGACGCGGTACCGGAGATTGCGCGGGAAGTCGGGCTGAAGGTATTGCTGGGCACCTGGATCGGCTTCGAGAAGGAAAAGAACGCGGTCGAACTCGACAGGGCGATCGAACTGGCCAACGCCAATGCCGACGTCGTCCGCGCGCTGATCGTAGGCAACGAGGTGCTGCTGCGACGGGAACGCACCGAGGACGAGATGCGGGCACTGATCGCCCACGCCAAGGCGCACGCCAAGGTGCCGGTCACCTATGCGGACGTCTGGGAGTTCTGGGTGCGGCACGACAGCTTGGCCAAGGAAGTGGACTTCGTCACGGTGCACATCCTGCCGTTCTGGGAGGACGAGCCCGTCGATATCGAACACGCCCTGGCCCACGTCGCCGATATCCGCCAACAGGTAGGTAAGCACTTCGCCGGCAAGCCCATCCTGATCGGCGAAACCGGCTGGCCCAGCGCCGGCCGGCAGCGCGAGGAATCGCTACCGTCGGCGGTCAATCAGGCGCGCTACATCCGCGAGTTCGTCCACCAGGCCCACGACCAGGGGTGGGACTACAACCTCATCGAAGCCATAGACCAGCCCTGGAAGCGGGCGCTCGAAGGCACTGTGGGTGGGTACTGGGGCATGCTGGATGCGACCCATCTACAGCCAAAATTCCCGCTTGCCGGACCGGTGCAGGAGCGCAGCAGCCTGCTGCCGCCGTTGGCGGGCGCGCTCATCGGTGCGACGCTCTGCCTGTTACTCGCCCTGCGCCATCGGGATGAGGACGCCGGGGTCCGGCTGGCGGCGCTCGCCGCCATCGGCGCGGTCGCTGGGCTTGTCGCGGTGCTTCATGCGGAGCACGCACTGCTCGCTTATCGCAATCCGCTCGAATGGGGCTTGCTCGGCGGTATCGCCGCGCTGGGCAGCCTGAGCGTGCTGCTGCTCACCCAATGGCGCGGGCAGCCCCTGCCCTCCGCCGCCCAGGCCTGGCGTATGCAGCGGGAGACCCCGCGGGCGATGGACTGCGCGGCCCGGTTGGGGTTGCTGCGCGGCGTATTGCTGTTTGCCGCCGCCATCGCCGCAACGCTGCTGTTCGCCGATCCGCGCTACCGCGACTTCCCGAGCCTGCTCTACCTCGTGCCCGCCTTGATGTTCGGCGCACTCAGCCTGCGTCAGGCTCAAGCCGCGAGGGCAGAACGCATATGCGCCGCCCTCGTCGCCGTCTGCGTGGTGCTGCGCTGGTCAAGCGAGCCTGCCAACCTCCAGGCGATCTGCTGGCTGATCACCGGCCTTGTCTTCGCCTTGCCGGTGCTGTTCAACGCCGCGGGCAAGGACCAGAAGGGATAACAAGGCACCGACTGCCGCATAGTCATAGCTGTAGAGCACCAGCCCTGCCAGGCCGATCAGCCAGCCTCCCCACGCCGCACGCCGGCATGAGAAGACAAAAGCCATTACGCCCAGAGCCAGACTCGTCCACCCCATGCGCTGTTGCAGAAAGGACTGCACCAGTGCCCACTTGAAGCCGCAGGCACTCCAGATGCTCTCGCCGTACGTGGCGCCACACTCATGCGGCAGCACGCCATTCTCGAGCAGGCCATACCGTGTTCCAAGCGCAGCGGCGAGAACCAGCAGCCCCAGCATCAGTACCGAACCCGGCACATATTTCAACAAACAATTACGGAGCACGTATCTTTTCCCTTACAAATCAGTTGCTCTAGACCGGCCACATGTCCTGTTGCAAATCGCGTTGCAACATTTTCCATAACAGCTTGAAATAACGAATAAAATGCGCCGCACATGGCTCATATGGCGAGCGTGAATTCTGTCACACCGGCAACGGTGAGTGGATTTCCGCGAGCGGGTGCGCATTCTGTCGCCAGCACGCTGCAATCGATGAACCATACTTGCAATCTCGGGCCAACGGCCCATTGATCGGACTAGAAGCGCCACATGAAAAACGCCGCCTCGCTTACCTATCGCCTGGCCATTGCGTTCGCCCTCGCCACCCTGGTCGCTTTCGCCCAGTACTGGATCTGGGAGCATTTCAACCGGGGTTCCGAGTTCATCGGCACCAACCAGAGCATCAAGGGTTATGCCTACAACGGTTTCCAGCGCGACCAGAGCCCGCTGCGTGGAACCTACCCCACCGCCGAACAGTTGGGTTCCGACCTGGACCTGCTGGGCAAATCCTCCTACGGCCTGCGGACCTACGGCATGCTCGACACGCCGGAACTGCTGGACCTCGCCGGCGACCGCGACCTGCTGGTCACCGCCGGCGCCTGGCTGGACCGGGACAAGGAGAAAAACGAGCGCGAGATCGCCGCGCTGATCGAGGCGGCGAAGAAGATGCGCCACGTCGAGCGCGTCATGGTCGGCAACGAGTCGGTGTTGCGAGGCGACGTCAGCATCCCCGAACTCATCGGCTATCTGGATCGCGTGCGCAAGGCGCTGCGCAAGCCGGTTTCCTCGGCCGAACCCTGGCACGTCTGGCTGCGTAATCCAGAACTGGTCAAGCATGTCGACTACATCACCGTGCATCTGCTGCCTTACCACGAGGGCGTACCGGTGGAAGCAGCCGTGGAATATGCCTTCCAGCGCTACGACGAACTGGTGAAGGCCTTCCCGAAGAAGAAGATCGTCATCGGTGAAATCGGCTGGCCCAGCCGTGGCCCGGTCATCGGCGCCGCAGTCCCCTCACTGGACAACGAAGCGCGTTTCATCCGCGAATTCCTGGCCGACCCGCGTACTCCGCGGCTGGACTACTTCATCATGGAAGCCATCGACCAGCCGTGGAAGGTGGATGTGGAAGGCTGGGCGGGCGCTTACTGGGGCATGTTCAATGCCGACCGGGAGCCCAAGTTCGCCCTCGAAGGCCTGGTGGAGCGCGATCCGCACTGGGCGAAGAAAGCAAGCAACGCCGGCGTGTTGGCCTTCTTGCCGATGTTCCTGGTCATTTTCTTTCTCAGCGACTGGAGCGTCTTCGGCCGGGTATTCCTCGCCGCACTGATCCAGGCCTGCGTTTCCACCCTCATCGTCGGCCTCAACGTTCCCGTCGATTACTACCTGACACAGCGCGATCTCGTCGGCCTGGCCTTGCTGATAGGCGCGACCGGCATGACGGCAGCGGTACTCCTGTCCCACGGCTTCGAGTTCGGCGAGATGCTGTTCAAGCAGAAATGGCAGCGCCGGTTCATGCCGCTGCCACCGCATGCATCCGACCAGCAGCCTTTCGTCTCCATCCACCTGGCCTGCTACAACGAACCGCCGGAGATGGTGATCGCCACCATCGATAGCCTGGCCAAGCTGGACTACAACAATTTTGAAGTCCTGATCCTGGACAACAACACCACCGACGAGGCGCTGTGGCGCCCGCTGGAGAAGCGTTGTGCCGAACTCGGCCCGCGCTTCCGCTTCTTCCACCTGGAGAACTGGCCGGGCTTCAAGGCTGGCGCGCTGAATTACGGCCTGAAGATGACCGATCCGCGAGCCGAGGTCGTGGGCGTGGTAGATGCCGACTACGTGGTCGATCCGGAGTGGCTGGCCGCGCTGATTCCGCACTTCGACAAGGCGGACGTCGCCGTCGTCCAAGCGCCGCAAGCCCACCGCGACTGGGAGAACCAACCCTTCCGCCGCATGTGCAACTGGGAGTTCGACGGCTTCTTCCGCATCGGCATGCACCATCGCAACGAGCGCAACGCCCTGATCCAGCACGGCACCATGACCTTGGTTCGCCGGCTGGCACTGGAAGAGGTAGGTGGCTGGTCCGAATGGTGCATCTGCGAGGACACTGAACTGGGCCTGCGCCTGATCGAGAAGGGCTACGACACCCGCTATGTGGACCACATCATGGGCCGGGGGCTGACGCCGTCCGACTTCGCCGCGATCAAGAGCCAGCGCTTCCGCTGGGCTTTCGGCGCGATGCAGATCCTGAAGGCTCACCTGCCGCAAATGCTGGGCCGCAGCAACCTCAACCTGGCGCAGCGCTACCACTTTCTCACCGGCTGGTTCGCCTGGTTCGGCGACGCGCTGCAACTCGTCTTCGCCTTCGGCAGCCTGGCGTGGACGTTGGGCATCCTAGCCTTCCCCAAATCCTTCGGTCTGCCGGTTACGGCGCTGGCCATGCCTATCCTCGGCTTCATGGCCTTCAAGGCGGCGTTGGGGCCCATCCTCTACCGCCGCACCATGGACTGCCCGTGGAAGGACATCCTCGGCGCCTCGGTGCTGTCGGTGGGACTCGCCCATGCCATTGCCCGCGGCGTATTTACCGGCCTGGTGAAGAAGAAGGGCGTGTTTGTGCGCACGCCCAAGGGCTGGCGTGCCCAAGGAGCCCTCGCCTTCTTCGGCCCCATCCGGGAGGAGATCGGCATGCTGGTCGCCCTGCTACTGGCCGCCTTCTCTCTGGTCGCCCTGCGCGGAGCCAACGACCTGGAAACCCAGTTGTGGGTGGGCATCCTCTGCCTGCAGTGCATTCCCTACGTCGCCGCCATCGCGTGCCAGATCGCGGCCTACATGCCCGAAAAGCCAATGCCTGCCCAAGCCCCGGGCGGCATCGTCGGCAAGCTGGAAACCGGCAAGAGCTGAGGTGCCCCTGTGCTGAAAGGGAAAGGGCCATGCCCTCGCGGGCATGGCCCTTTTGCATGCGGGCTGATTCCCGGCATCAAGGCACGAAGGGTAGCCGGATCTCATGGCTGCGATGCGCTCCGGCAGTCATCGCCCTGCACTCCTCCAGAAAGGTACGTATAGCCGCGGTGTGGTACTTGCCCTTGTGCCAGGCGAACTGGAAACAACGTTCGAGGTCCAGCTCCGGGGTCTCCAGCGGCACCAAGCTGCCGCGGCGGAACGCGTCCCGCAGCGCGAGCCGAGAGATGCAACCTATGCCCAACCCGCTTTCCACTGCTCTTTTAACCGCCTCGGTATGCTCCAGTTCCAGCCTGACAGTCATGCCATGTTTGGCGCGACGTAGTGCCTGCTCGAGGGTTTCCCGGGTGCCCGACCCGCGCTCGCGCAGAATCCAGTGCTCGTCCGCCAGTTCGGCCAGGCTCGCGGTCTTGTGCTTGGCAAGCGGATGGGACGGCGCGCAGAAGACCACGAGTTCGTCCTCCACCCACGGCGCGACTTCAACCTCCGGATCGCTGACTGCGCCTTCGACCAGTCCGATGTCGATCTCGTAACGGGCGACCAGGCCGACAATGGTAGCCGTGTTATGCACCTGAAGCTGAACGCGGCTTTCAGGGTGACGCTGCAGGAAATTGGCCGCGATCAGGGGAACAAGGTAGTTGCCAACCGTCAGCGTCGCCCCCACCTTCAGACTGCCTAGGCCGCGCTCGCCGCTCAAAAGTGCTTCGATCTCCTGCGCGCGGTCCAGCAACTCCACCGCCCGCGGCAGCAGCAGCCGGCCCTGTTCGTTCAGCTTCAGGCGGCGGCCATGGCGGTCAAAAAGCCGCTGATCGAACTGATTCTCCAGTTCCGCCAAGGCATTGCTAGTCGCCGACTGGGAAAGGCTGAGGGCCTCCGCAGCGCGGGAAACGTTCTCGTTGCGGGCAATGGCCACGAAGGCCTCGAGTTGGCGCAGGGTGTATCGCATATTCACCGAACTTATTAGCTTTATAGAAATTATCCAACTAATCGCTAAAGCTTCGCATTTAAAATCCCTACTAACCGAATTCCGTCCGCTACTTCATAGGTCCATCATGAGCAACCTGCTCCAGGAACGTGTTCTCAGCGTCCATCACTGGAACGACTCCCTTTTCAGCTTCCGCACCACCCGCGATCCCGGCCTGCGCTTCGAAAACGGTCAGTTCGTGATGATCGGCCTGGAAGTCGACGGCCGCCCGCTCACCCGCGCCTACAGTATCGCCAGCCCCAACTACGAAGAGCACCTGGAGTTTTTCAGCATCAAGGTGCCCAACGGTCCGCTGACCTCCCGCCTCCAGCACTTGCGCGAAGGCGATGCCATCGTCGTGAGCAAGAAGCCTACCGGCACGCTGGTGCTGCACGATCTGAACCCGGGCAAGAACCTGTACCTGCTTTCCACCGGCACCGGCTTGGCGCCCTTCATGAGCGTGATCCAGGATCCGGAAACCTACGAACGCTTCGAGAAAGTGGTGCTGATCCACGGCGTGCGCTATGTCTCCGAACTGGCCTACGCCGACTTCATCACCAAGACCCTGCCGGAGAACGAATTCTTCGGCGAGGCGGTGAAGGAAAAGCTGATCTACTACCCCACGGTAACGCGGGAGCCCTTCCGCAACACCGGTCGCCTGACCCAGTTGCTGGATTCCGGCAAGCTGACCGATGAGATCGGTCTGCCGCGACTGAACCCGGAAACCGACCGCGCCATGATCTGCGGCAGCCCGGCGATGCTGAAGGACTGCTGCGACCTGCTGGATGGCCGCGGCTTCAAGGTCTCCAAGCGCATTGGCGAGCCAGGCGACTATGTGATCGAGCGCGCCTTCGTCGAGAAGTAATCCCGAAGTCCTGTTCTTGGCTCAGGCAGAAGGCCACGCTGGCATAGCCGCGTGGCCTTCTGCGTCGACTTCGCCGCTTTCCTCGGCCTGAAACACCTGACTCCGGAAGGACAGCCACGCGCTCCCGAAACGCTAGATTTTCTCACTGTCAGCGCCATAGACGGCGACACGGTTGCGTCCGGCAGACTTGGCCCGGTACATCGCTTCATCAGCGTGCCGCAGCAAGGTATCCGCATCACCACCGTGCTCCGGGTAGAACACCACACCTATGCTGGACGAAATATTGAGCGTGCAGCCCTCCACCTCGAAAGGCCGTGCAAGTTCAACCCGTATTTTTTCAGCCACCCTCTCCGCGTCCTGCAGCGATTTCGTTTCCGGCAGCAGCACCACGAACTCGTCGCCGCCTTGCCTTGCCGGCGTATCGCTGGCGCGCAGGCAAATTTTCATCCGCTTCACCGCCTCGACCAGCAGCGCATCGCCCACCAGGTGACCGTGGCTGTCATTTACCTCCTTGAAGTGATCGAGGTCGACGAAGAGAAGTGCGAAGCTGTGCTGGTAGCGGGCGGCACGAACGATGGCCTCGCCCAGCAATTCCTCGAAGCGGGCCCGGTTCGCGATGTCGGTCAGGCCATCATGTGTGGCGAGATGGTTGATCCGGCGCTCCGACGCCTTGCGTTCAGTGATATCCACCACCATCAGCGTCGCGCCGTTCAGCCGGCCATCGGCGTCCACCAAGGGGGCGTCCGAGACCAGCACGGTGAGCTGGCTGCCATCTTCCCTCTCGAGTTCCATCTCCAGGCTGCGGCCGTTGCCCTGACGCAGCCGCTCTGCCCTCTCGCTGACGGGTTCATTGCACAAGTCCGGGCAATAACGGCAGAACGAGCCTCCGCGCAGTTTGTCCGCCGGCTGCCGCAACATTTCGGCGAGGCGCGGATTCACATAGGTGAGTCGCCCGTCCTGATCCACCGTGGCGATCCCCTCATGGGAAAGATTGACGATGGCCCGGTACTGCGCCTCCCGCTGTCGCAGCGAGCCGGAAACGATCGCCAGCGCCCGCGCCCGGGCCCGGGTAACCGCCAGCGACCAGGTCACCACCAGCAGCAAGCCCCCGATCAGCACGATGACGCCTAGTTCGACCAGCGGACGCTCTCCCGCGGAGAAATCCGGCCGGGCGGAAAACTCGAGCAGCCACTCCCGCCCGCCGAGCACCAGGCGGCGCTCATAGCGCAGAGCGCCGGCCTCGTCGCTGGAGTCCGGTTCACTGTCGAACAGCAAGGCGGGCTGGGAGCCGGGGGAAAGGTCCCGCACACGCACGCGCATGTCGCTGGTGAAGCGGCCCAGGGCCCCTTCCATCAGGTCATCCATCCGGAACGGGCTATAGACCCAGCCCTGCAGTTCCTGCCAACGGCTTATGGTGTCGTTTGCCTTGACGCCGCCACGAAACACCGCGAGATAGAGCAGCACGCCACGCTGCTGGGCGACGCCGTCCTCCTGGACCAGGACGACCGGCCCGCTCAATGCGCCTTCACTCACTTCAACCGCCCGCGTCATCGCCTCGCGCCGCGTGGGGTCTGAAAACATGTCGAAGCCGAGTGCCCGCCTGTTGCGCCGATCCTGGGGCTCCAATGCAACAATGGCGGAATAGTGCTCCCGCTCCCCAGCCGGCCACACCCTGTAGCCGGTGAGGCCATCCGCTTGCATGCGGGCTTCCAGCTCAAGCCGCGCCGCCGGGGTCAGCCAGCGGCTGAAGCCTACACCCTGGATGCCGCGGTAATCCTCGCTCAACGTCAGTCCGGCGACATACTCCGCCCATTCGCGGCCTTCCACCGAATCGGACGCCATATAGAGCGCGCGCGCGCCGCGCAGAACCTGGCGGTATCCGCGAAAACGCTCCTCGACTTTGAGCGCGATCCCGTTGGCCTCTGCCTGCAGGCGCTGCTGCAGCGCAGCTTCCTTGCGCTGCTCAAGCGCCCCCCAGGTCAGCCAGGCAGCGAGGAGCACGAAAGCCAGCATCGCCGATGTCACGCCCAGCGCGCCGGCCGGCTTGTGTCCTGCAGCGCCACCCGAAGCATCCATCGTGACAGGCATAGGAAGAAGACCTCCGTGCAGGGACACCTCCATGCCTCACGCCACCCGCAGGCGCAAGACCGCGTGGCAGCGATCATCCGCTCCGGCGGGCGAGAGCGTCAATTCCCATCCGGCGGCCGAATGACAAGGACTTCCCCATTCCTTGACCATGCTCAATGCCGCCCCGCACCGCCGCTATACCATGCCGGCCGTGAAACGCAGCTTCTCCTCCCTGCTCCCGCCGCTCACCGTGGCGGGCTTGATCGCTTTGTCGGCGGGATTGCTGCTGTCGCTCACTTGGCGCGGCGCCCCCGAGGAAAACAGTCGCAAGGCCACCACCGCCCTTACCGAGGGCATGCGCCGCACCGAACCGCTCTCTCCGCTGCCTCGCAGCGTCGAAGTGGATACCAGCAAGGCCGCCCTCGGCGAAAGGCTGTTCCACGACCCGATACTCTCCCGCGATCACACCATTTCCTGCGCCAGCTGCCATCCGCTGAACCAGGGCGGCACCGACCGCCGGGCGCGCTCCATCGGCGTCGCTGGCGCGGTGGGCACGATCAACACGCCGACGGTGCTGAACAGTGCATTCAACGTCGTCCAGTTCTGGGATGGCCGGGCGGCGACGCTGGAAGAGCAGGTCAGCGGCCCGCTGACCAATCCGCTGGAAATGGCCTCCAACTGGATGGACGTCATTGCCCGCCTCACCGCCGACCGCGATTACCACGAACGCTTCAACCTGCTCTACCCCGCGGGTATCACGCCGGCCACGGTGGCAGACGCACTGGCCCAGTTCGAACGCACCCTGATCACCCCCGACGCCCCGTTCGACCGCTACCTGCGCGGCGAGCATGACGCCATCGGCGAGGACGCGCGCGAGGGCTACCAGCGCTTCAAGGACTACGGTTGTGCAAGTTGCCACCAAGGCATCAACATTGGCGGCAACATGTTCCAGCGCTTCGGCGTCATGGGCGACTACTTCGCCGCGCGCCAGCGGGCGGTGGAAGACGCCGACCTGGGCCGCTTCACCGTCACCGGCCGGGAGGAAGACCGGCACGTCTTCAAGGTCCCCAGCCTGCGCAACATCGCCCTGACCGCGCCCTACTTCCACGACGGCTCCGCCGCCACGCTGGACGAAGCGGTGGTGGTGATGGCCTGGTACCAGCTCGGCCGCGAACTCAGCGTCGAGGACCGCAGGGTGCTCATCGCCTTCCTCAACAGCCTCACCGGCCAGTTGCGCGGCGAGGCCATACGATGAGCCTTCGCGGTCAGCTGCAAGCGGCCGGCGACACCCCGCCGCCGCGTGACAAGGCCGACTACCTGCGCCTGCTGCGCAGCCTGCTGCTCGCCCTGCTCGCGGCGGCGGTGCTGGGCTGGCTCTTCGCCGGGGCAGACTCGGTTTCGGTGGAAGAGCACCAGCACTACACCCGCGCGCTAGACAAGCTGCGCCAGGGCGACGTGCAGCTCAACGCCGCCACCCTGGCCAACCGCCTGGCCCTGCATCGGGATTTCGACACCCTCTCCCGCACCCTCACCACCCAGCAGGCCACGCTGCAGGCCATAGGCGCACCGCCGGCCTACCTCACCGCGATCGACGGCGCCCGCCTGCTGGACACGCTGGCCGAATACCGCCGGTTGGCAGCGCTCAAGGCGGAAGCAATAGACCGCTATCAGCGCGAAGTCGCCATCCTGCGCAACTCGCAGGCCTACTTCCCCGCCGCCATCCAGAACTTCATCAGCGAAGGCGCCGCCCCGCCGGCCCTTTCGCGGGAGATCGGCATCTTCGCCCGCGGCGTCACCACCTACGCCCTCAATGGCGACGCCGACCTAGCTCAGCAACTGGTACTCAGCCTGGGGCACCTGCAGCAGATGGTCGCCGACCCGGAGTACCCCCAAGCCCCCCGCCTGCGCAACCTGCTCGCCCATGCCAACGTTATCCTCGAGCGCAAGCCCATCGTCGACTCCGCGGTACGCGACATCCTGGAGTTGCCCACGGCGGAAGCCGGCGAACGCATGGTCGGGCTCTACAACGAGGGCTACAGCCATGGCGCCCTTCGTGCGCATGTACACCGGGTGCTACTCTTCGTCGCCGCGCTGGTACTGGCCGCCTACCTCGCCATCGTGATTGCCCGCCTGGGCCGCGCCAGCCGCGCCCTGGTGCGGGCGAATCAGAACCTGCAGGACCGCATCGCCACGCTGCGCCAAACCCAGGAGGAACTTCACCTCTACGCCACCGTATTCACCAACGCCACCGAAGGCATGACCATCACCGATGCCGAATCCCGCATCGTCGCGGTGAATCCGGCCTTCTCCCGCATCACCGGTTTCGCCCCCGCCCAGGTCATCGGCCAGACGCCCAAGCTGCTGAGCTCGGGCCGCCAGGATGCCGGCTTCTACCGCGACATGTGGGCCACGCTGGCGCGGCGCGGCCAATGGCAGGGCGAAATCTGGAACCGGCGGCAGAGCGGCGACGTGTATCCGGAGTGGCTGTCCATCACCGCGGTGCGGGATGCGGAGGGCACGCCGACGCACTACATCGGCATCTTCTCCGACATCACCGAGCGCAAGCAAACCGAGGCGCGCATCCGCCACCTGGCCAATCATGACGCCCTCACCGGCCTGCCCAACCGCCTGCTGCTGCAGGACAGGTTGAACCAGGCCATCCTGCAGTCGCGCCGCGACAAGCGCCGCGCCGCAGTGCTCTTCCTCGACCTCGACCGCTTCAAGACCATCAACGACACCCTCGGCCACGAGGTGGGCGACGCGCTGCTGATCCAGGTCACCCAGCGCTGCCTGGGCGCGGTGCGGGACACCGACACCGTGGCGCGCCAGGGCGGCGATGAGTTCGTCATCGTGCTACCCGAGCTGGAGCACGCGCAGGACGCGGCGATGATCGCGCGCAAGCTGCTCTCCGCCCTGGCCTCGCCCTTCCAGCTCGGCCCGCACGCGTTGACGGTGACCGGCAGCGTCGGCATCGCTCTCTACCCGGAAGATGGCCAGAACGAGTCGGTGCTGCTGCGCAATGCCGATACCGCCATGTACCGTGCCAAGGACGACGGCCGCAATGGCTTCCAGTTCTACTCCGCCGACATGAACACCGCCTCGCTGGGCGAACTGCTGCTGGAGAACCAGCTGCGCGGCGCACTGGAGCGCGGCGAACTGCGGCTGCACTACCAACCCAAGGTCTGCGCCCGCGGCCATGCGGTGGTCGCCGCCGAAGCGCTGCTGCGCTGGCAGCATCCAGAACTGGGCCTGCTCTCGCCCGGCCGCTTCGTTCCGGTGGCGGAAGAATCCGGCCTCATCGTACCCATCGGCGAATGGGTGATCCGCGAGACCTGCCGCCAACTGCGCGCCTGGCAGGAGGAGGGCCGGATGCTGGTGCCGGTGGCGGTAAACCTCTCCGCCCAGCAATTCGTACATCAGGACATCGTCGCCCTCGTCCGTGAAGCGCTCAACGCCAACGATCTGCCCGCTCACCTGCTGGAACTCGAGCTCACCGAGACAATGCTGATGCGCGACGCCGACCGCACGGTGCACATCCTCGCCCAGCTGCGCGCCATGGGCGTCAGCCTGGCGATAGACGACTTCGGCTCAGGCTATTCCTCGCTCGCCTACCTCAAGCGCTTCCAGGTGCAGACGCTGAAGATAGACCGCAGCTTCGTCCACGACATCCGCGAGGGCGGCGAGGATGGCGAGATCGCCGCGGCGGTCATCGCCCTTGCCCACAACCTTGGCCAGCAGGTTGTTGCCGAAGGGGTGGAAACCGAGTACCAGCGGGACTTCCTGACCCGCCAGGGCTGCGACCTGCTGCAGGGTTTCCTGTTCGGCCGGCCGCAGGCGGCGGAGGATTTCGCCGCCTCGCTGGCGAGCCTGCAGACGCCGCCCGCTGCCCAGGGAGCGGGCGAGTCCATCGCCGCCTAGAAGCGCCTCCGCCGGCCGCCGGACCGCGTAAACAGGCCCTTTCCGCGAAAGCCGTACAATGGCGCGTCCTTTCCGGAGCGCCGCGATGCCCCAAGAGAACACCTCGTCCAAGCTGTTTTCCGAGTTGCTTCGCCCCTACCGCCTGCGCGTCGTTTTCGCCGGCTGCGGCCTGGTCGTCGCCGCGCTGACCATGCTGGCGGTGGGCCAGGGCCTGCGCACGGTGATAGACCAGGGTTTCTCCACCGGCGATCCCGGCTGGCTGGACCGCAGCCTGGCGGTGATGTTCGGCCTCATCGCCCTGCTCGCCATCGCCACCTGGGTGCGCTTCTACAACGTCTCCTGGCTGGGCGAGCGCGTCACCGCCGACTTGCGCCAGCGCGTGTTCAACCACCTGCTCAGCCTGCCACCCTCCTGGTTCGAGGCCGGCCGCACCGGCGAGGTGATCTCCCGCATCACCTCCGACACTACCCAGATCGAAAACGTGATCGGCTCGGCGCTGTCGATCGCGCTGCGCAACTCCCTGCTGCTGGTCGGCGGGCTGGTGATGTTGTTCACCACCAGCCTCAAGCTCACGCTGATGACCTTGGCCGGCGTGCCGCTGGTGGTGGCGCCCATCATCGTCTTCGGGCGCAAGGTGCGGCAGCTTTCGCGCGAGAGCCAGGACCGCATCGCCGATCTCGGCAACCGCATCGACGAAACGGTGCACGAGATCCGCGTGGTGCAGGCCTACGGCCATGAGGACGCCGACCGCCGCGAGTTCGCCGGGCTGGTGGAGCGCGGCTTCGCCACCGCCCGCCGCCGCATCCGCCAGCGCGCCGCGCTGGTGGTGGTGGTCATGGTGCTGGTGTTCGGTGCCGTCGCCGTCATCCTGTGGATAGGCGGCCATGACGTGCTGGAGGGCCGCATCACCGCCGGCCAGCTCTCCGCCTTCGTCTTCTATGCGGCGCTGGTCGCCGGCAGCGTCGGCGCGCTGTCGGAAGTGTGGGGCGACCTGCAGCGCGCCGCCGGCGCCACCGAACGACTGCGCGACATCCTGGACGCGCAGCCGGACATCGCCGCCCCGCCTCAGCCGCGTCGCCTGCCCGAGCCGGCCAGCGGGCTGATCGAGTTCGACGCGGTGAACTTCCGCTACCCATCCCGGCCGGACGCCGCCGCCCTGAGCGACTTCAGCCTCACCGTGCAACGGGGCGAAAGCGTCGCCCTGGTCGGCCCCTCCGGCGCCGGCAAGAGCACCGTATTCCAGCTGCTGCTGCGCTTCTATGACCCGGATAGCGGCAGCGTGCGGCTGGACGGCGTCAGCCTGCCCGAGGCCGACCCGGCGGCGGTGCGCGGCCGCATCGCGCTGGTGCCGCAGGAGCCGGTGATCTTCGCCGCCAGCGTGCTGGACAACGTCCGCTACGCCGCGCCGCAGGCCAGCGAGGCCGAGGTCGAAGCCGCCTGCGCGGCTGCCCATGCCGACGAATTCATCCTCCGCCTGCCCGACGGCTACCACAGCCAGCTCGGCGAACGCGGCGTACGCCTGTCCGGCGGCCAGCGCCAGCGCCTCGCCATCGCCCGCGCCATCCTCGCCAACCGCCCGGTACTGCTGCTGGACGAAGCCACCTCGGCGCTGGATGCCGAGAGCGAGCGCATGGTGCAGGACGCCCTCGCCAGCCTGATGCGGGGCCGCAGCACCCTGGTGATCGCCCACCGCCTGGCCACCGTGCAGCGCGCCGACCGCATCGTGGTCATGGAGCACGGCCGCATCGTCGAGACCGGCACCCACGCCGAACTGGTCGCCCGCGACGGCCTCTACGCCCACCTCGCCCGGCTGCAATTCACCGCCTGAGGCCGCCGCCCATGCCGCCGGCCCGAGGCGGCGGCCGTGACCAAGGGCGCCGGCCTCGGGTAGACTCGCGCCTTCATGTCATTCCTCGACGACGAGATCCCATGGCCCAGTATGTAATGTCGATGCTTCGCGTATCCAAGATCGTTCCGCCCAAGCGGCAGATCATCAAGGATATTTCCCTGTCCTTTTTCCCTGGTGCCAAGATCGGCCTGCTCGGCCTCAACGGCTCGGGCAAGTCCACCGTGCTGCGCATCATGGCCGGTGCGGACAAGGAGTTCGACGGCGAGGTTCAGCACCTGGCCGGCCAGCGCATCGGCTACCTGCCGCAGGAGCCGGAGCTCGATCCGGCCAAGACGGTGAAGGAAGAGGTGGAGTCCGGCCTGGGCGAGATCGTCGAAGCCCGCCAGAAGCTGGAAGAGATCTACGCCGCCTACGCCGAGCCGGACGCAGACTTCGACAAGCTGGCCGAAGAGCAGGCCAGGTACGAGAACATCCTTTCGGCCGCCGGCAGCGACGTCGAAACCCAGATGGAGATCGCCGCCGACGCCCTGCGCCTGCCCCCCTGGGACGCACAGATCGGCAATCTCTCCGGTGGCGAGAAGCGCCGCGTCGCCCTGTGCAAGCTGCTGCTCTCGCGGCCGGACATGCTGCTGCTGGACGAACCCACCAACCACCTGGACGCCGAGTCGGTGGACTGGCTGGAGCAGTTCCTCACCCGCTTCCCCGGCACCGTGGTGGCCGTCACCCACGACCGCTACTTCCTCGACAACGCCGCCGAATGGATCCTGGAACTGGACCGCGGCCACGGCATTCCCTGGAAGGGCAACTACTCATCCTGGCTGGAGCAGAAGGGCGAGCGCCTGGCGCAGGAAGCCAAGCAGGAAGCCGCGCACCAGAAGGCGATGAAAACCGAGCTGGAATGGGCGCGCTCCAACCCCAAGGCCCGCCAGGCCAAGTCCAAGGCCCGCCTGGCGCGCTACGAGGAAATGACCACCGTCGAATACCAGAAGCGCAACGAAACGCAGGAAATCTTCATTCCGCCGGGCGAGCGCCTGGGCGACAAGGTCATCGAGTTCCACGACGTCAGCAAGGCGTTCGGCGACAAGCTGCTGATGGACAAGGTGAGCTTCTCGGTGCCGCCGGGCGCCATCGTCGGCGTCATCGGCCCCAACGGCGCCGGTAAATCCACCCTGTTCAAGATGATCCAGAGCCTGGACAAGCCGGACAGCGGCGAGGTGGTGATCGGTTCCACGGTGAAGATCGCCGCGGTGGACCAGTCGCGTGAAGGTCTGGCCAACGACAAGACGGTGTTCGAAGCGATTTCCGAGGGTGCCGACATCCTCACCGTCGGCCGCTTCGAGATGCCCAGCCGCGCCTACATCGGCCGCTTCAACTTCAAGGGCGGCGACCAGCAGAAGATCGTCGGCAACCTCTCCGGCGGCGAACGCGGCCGCCTGCACCTGGCGAAGACGCTGATCGCCGGCGGCAACGTTCTGCTGCTGGACGAGCCCTCCAACGACCTCGACGTGGAAACCCTGCGCGCGCTGGAAGACGCCCTGCTGGAGTTCGCCGGCTGCGCCATGATCATCTCCCACGACCGCTGGTTCCTGGACCGCATCTGCACCCACATCCTGGCAGCGGAAGGCGATTCGCAATGGACCTTCTTCGCCGGCAACTACCAGGAATACGAGGAAGACAAGAGGAAGCGCCTGGGCGAGGAAGGCGCCAAGCCCAAGCGCATCCGCTACAAGCCGATCAGCCGCTGACCGCGAAAGGGGCCGCCGCTGCACCGCGGCATTCCGGCTGCCGACGGCGCCCCAACTCGGTTACAGTCCGACCCCATGAGAGCATCGTCATCGGCGGATAGCAGCGCCGGGCACGCCGAGCTTGCGACCAACCAAGGCCGCGAGCAGCTGAGGCTGTCCGGCGACTGGACCCTGCCGCACTACGCCGCGCTGAGCGGCGAAGTCGCGGCGCTGCAGGCTCGGCTGCCATCCGGTGTGGCGGTGGACGCAGCGCAACTCGGCGCGCTCGACACCGCCGGTGCCGCCCTGCTGCTGCGCCTGCTCGGCCAGGAAGGCCTGGGCGGCCTGCTGGGCGAAGGCTCCGCCCTGCCGGCCGAGCGCCGCGCCCTGCTGCAGGCGGTATCGCAGGCGGTGGGCGCCCCGCCGGAGCCGCCGGTCGATCCCCGCCACTCCGCTCTCGGCGATGTGCTGGAGCATGTCGGCATCACCGTCGGCGTGTTCCGCCGCCATCTCACCGATCTGCTCGGCTTCATCGGCCTCACGCTGGAAGCCCTGTTCCTGACGCTGCTGCGACCCTGGCGCTGGCGTACCACCTCGCTGGTCGCCAACCTGGAAAAGACCGCGCTGGACGCGGTGCCCATCGTCGCCCTGCTCACCTTCCTGGTCGGCGCGGTAGTCGCCTTCCTCGGCGCCACCGTGCTGGCGGATTTCGGCGCCAGCATCTTCACCGTCGATCTGGTCGCCTTCTCCTTCCTGCGCGAATTCGGCGTGCTGCTCACCGCCATCCTCGTCGCCGGCCGCACCGCCAGCGCCTTCACCGCGCAGATCGGCTCGATGAAGGCCAACGAGGAGATAGACGCCATCCGCGTACTCGGCCTCAACCCAATAGAGCTGCTGGTGCTGCCGCGGGTGTTCGCGCTGCTGCTGGCGCTGCCCATGCTCACCTTCATCGCCATGCTCTCCGGCATCGTCGGCGGCATGCTGGTGTGTGCGCTGACGCTGGACATCTCGCCCGTGATGTTCCTCTCCATCTTCGAAAACGACGTCGGCCTGCGCCACTTCCTCGTCGGCCTCGCCAAGGCACCGGTCTTCGCCTTCCTCATCTCCGTCATCGGTTGCATGGAGGGCTTCAAGGTCAGCGGCAGCGCTCAATCCGTGGGCGAGCACACCACCTCGGCGGTGGTGCAGTCCATCTTCGTCGTCATCCTGCTGGATGCGGTAGCGGCGCTGTTCTGCATGGAGATGGGCTGGTGAGCCAGGAAACCATCATCGAAGTGCGCGGCCTCACCAACCGCTTCGGCAGCCAGGTGGTGCACGAGAAGCTGGACCTGGACGTGCATCGCGGCGAAATCCTCACCGTGGTCGGTGGCTCCGGCACCGGCAAGTCGGTGCTGCTGCGCACCATCGTCGGCCTGAACAAGCCGGCCGAGGGCAGCGTGAAGGTATTCGGCGAGGATCTGCTGGTGCTGCCCGCCAGCCGCCGCGCCGAACTGGAGCGCCGCTTCGGCGTGCTGTTCCAGAAGGGCGCGCTGTTTTCCTCGCTGACGGTGTGCGAGAACGTTGCCCTGCCGCTGGTGGAGCACGCCGGCCTGTCCGCCGCCGATGCGGCCGACCTCGCCCGGGTGAAGATCGCCCTTGCCGGCCTGCCGCCGGAGGCCGGCGCCAAATACCCTTCCGACCTCTCCGGCGGCATGGTGAAGCGGGCCGCGCTGGCCCGCGCGCTGGCGCTGGACCCGGACATCCTGTTCCTCGACGAGCCCACCGCCGGCCTGGACCCGATAGGCGCCGCCGCTTTCGACCAGCTGATCCTGACCCTGCGCGATGCGCTCGGCCTCACCGTCTTCCTCGTCACCCACGACCTGGACACCATTTACACCATCACCGACCGGGTCGCCGTGCTGTCGCGCAAGCGGGTGCTGGTGAACGACACGCTGGAGGCGGTCGCCGCCACCGACGATGCCTGGATCAGAGACTATTTCCACGGCCCGCGCGGACGCGCGGCCGAAGAGGCCGCAGCGCGGCAATAGGGAGCAAGCGCCATGGAAACCCGTGCCCATCACATCCTGATCGGCCTGTTCACGGTGATCGTGATCGGCGCCGCGCTGCTGTTCGGCCTGTGGCTGGGCAAAGCCGGCAGCGACAAGCAGTTCAGCTTCTACGACATCGTCTTCAACGAGGCGGTGAGCGGCCTCTCCCAGGGCAGCGCGGTGCAGTTCAACGGCATCCGCATCGGCGAGGTCACCAGCCTCAAGATCGACCCGCGCGACCCGCGCCGGGTGCTTGCCCGCATACGGGTGGACAGCCAGGCGCCCATCCGCGCCGACACCGAGGCGCGGCTGGCGCTGGCGGGCATCACCGGCATCTCCATCATCCGTCTCAACGGCATCAACCCGGACAGCCCGCCGTTGCAGGCCGAGGACGGCAAGGTACCGGTGATCGTGGCCTCGCCCTCGCCCTTCAGCAAGCTGATGAGCGGCGGCGAGGACATCATGCTCAACGTCAATGAACTGATCAGCCAGGCGCGCGAACTGTTCTCCACCGCCAACGTCGCCCACATCGAGCGCACGCTGGCCAACCTGGAGCAAAGCACCAGCTCGCTGGCCGACCAGCGCGAGGAAATCGCCCACGCCCTCAAGGCCATCACCAATGCCAGCGAACAAGCCAACGCCGCGCTGCTGGAAGCCACCCAGGCGATGAAGACCACCAACGGCCTGCTCGACAAGGAGGGCCGCCAAACCCTGGACAGCGCCCGCGAGGCCATGGCTGCCTTCGAGCGCACCATGGTCACGGTGGATTCCCTGGTGGCGGACAACCGCGGCCAGCTCGACAGCGGTGTTCGCGGCCTGAGCGAGATCGGCCCCGCCATCGGCGAGTTGCGCAGCACCCTGCAATCGCTGCGCGGCATCACCCGCCGCCTGGAAGAGAATCCCACCGGCTACCTGCTGGGCGCCGACAAGAGCAAGGAGTTCCAGCCGTGATACCCCGCCCCCGTTTCAACGCTGCGCCCACCATGCCCTCCTCGCCCCTGCGCGGCGCCCTGCTCTCGGCTGCCGCCGTTGCCGCGCTGCTGCTGGGAGGCTGCTCGGTGCTGCCCAGCCAGGAACCGATAGACGTCTATCGCCTGCCGGCGGCAAGTCGGCCTGCCGCCGACACGGCGCCGCTGTCCTGGTCCTTGCGGGTGGCCACGCCGCGTGCCGGCGGCGCCACCGGTAGCCGCCGCATCGTCGTGCTGCCGGAAGGCGACCGCCTCAGCGTGTACCAGGGCGCGAGCTGGAGCGATCCCGGCCCGGTGCTGCTGCGCGACCGCCTAATCGAAGCCTTCCGCAGCGATGGCCGCATTCCCGCCGTCACCAGCGACGACAACGCGCTGCAGGCCGATTTCCTGCTGGACAGCGACCTCGGCGCCTTCCGCAGCGAGTACCGCGACGGCAAGCCGGAAGTGCTGATCCGCCTGGATGCCCGCCTGGTGGCGCCGGACAGCCAGCGCGTACTCGTCGCCCGTCGCTTCGAAGTCCGCCAGCCGGTGGACGGCAAGGAAGTGCCGGCGGTAGTGCGCGCCTTCGGTGCCGCGGCGGACACGCTGAGCACAGAGCTACTGGCCTGGACACTGCAGGAAGCCGCCTCGCGCCGCCGCTGACACGCCCCCGGCCGCGGCATCGCCCTGTGGCCGGCAGACAGGCAAAATACCGCCTGCGCGCACTGGCTGTCGTCTGCGGACAGCGCCGCCCGCGCCGGCCCATCATTCCCCGCATCCTCGTATCAAGGAAAGTCCCATGCCCCGTATCGGCACGCCCCTGTCGCCCTCCGCCACCCGCGTCCTGCTCTGTGGCTCCGGCGAGCTGGGCAAGGAAGTGGTCATCGAACTGCAGCGCCTCGGCTGCGAAACCATCGCGGTGGACCGCTACCCCAACGCCCCGGCGATGCAGGTCGCCCACCGCAGCCACGTCATCAGCATGCTGGACGGCGATGCGCTGCGCGCGGTCATCGAACAGGAAAAACCGCACTACATCGTGCCGGAGATCGAAGCCATCGCCACCGCCACCTTGGTCGAGCTGGAAGCCGAGGGCTATACCGTGGTGCCCAACGCCCGCGCCGCCCAGCTCACCATGAACCGCGAAGGCATACGCCGGCTGGCGGCCGAGGAGCTGGGCCTGCCGACCTCGCCCTACCGCTTCGCCGACAGCTACGAGGATTACGCTGCCGCGGTTGCCGCGCTGGGCTTCCCCTGCGTGGTCAAGCCCATCATGAGCTCCTCCGGCAAGGGCCAGAGCCTGCTGCGCGGCGAGGCCGACGTGAAGAAGGCCTGGGACTACGCCCAGGAAGGCGGCCGCGCCGGCAAGGGCCGCGTCATCGTCGAGGGCTTCATCGACTTCGAATACGAGATCACCCTGCTCACCGTGCGCCACGCCGCCGGCAGCGATATCGCCACCACCTTCTGCGCACCGGTGGGCCACCGCCAGGAGAAGGGCGACTACCAGGAATCCTGGCAGCCGCAGGCGATGAGCCCCAAGGCGCTGGCCGAGTCCGAACGCATCGCCCGGCTGGTGACCGGCGCGCTGGGCGGCCGCGGCCTGTTCGGCGTGGAGCTGTTCGTCAAGGGCGACCAAGTGTGGTTCAGCGAAGTCTCGCCGCGCCCGCACGACACCGGGCTGGTGACGCTGATCTCGCAGGATCTGTCGGAGTTCGCGCTGCACGCCCGCGCCATCCTCGGCCTGCCCATCCCGGCCATCCGCCAGTTCGGGCCGTCCGCCTCGGCGGTGGTGCTGGTGGAAGGCGACTCCACCCAGCCGGCCTTCGCCAACCTGGGCGCTGCGCTGGCCGAGCCGGATACCGCGCTGCGCCTGTTCGGCAAGCCGGAGATCAAGGGCCAGCGCCGCATGGGCGTCGCCCTGGCGCGCGACGAGTCCATCGAAGCCGCCCGCGCCAAGGCGCTGCGCGCGGCGGGCGCGGTCAAGGTCGAACTCTGAGGCTGCGCCAGAGGCCGGGAGCACCCGCTCCCGGCTTTTTTGCCGCCTGCAGCGGTCAGCGCAGGCGCAACATCGTTTCCAGGTAAAGCGCTTCCACCTGCTCCCGTGCCCACGGTGTGCGGCGCAGGAATTTCAGGCTGGAGGCGATGCTGGGTTCGTGGCTGAAACAGCGCACTTTCACCCGCCGCGCCAGCCCCTCCCAACCGTGGATCTCCACCAGCTTCTCCAGCAGCGCCGCCAGCGTCACGCCGTGCAGCGGATCACCCGCGCCGCCGCTGCTCACTGCGGCGCCCGCACCAGCGCCTGCCGGCGCGTCTCGAACTCCTGGCGCAACTGCCGGCGCAGCAGCGCGGCGCCGTGGCGGCGCTGTTCATCCGCGGTTTCCGGCACCAGAGGCGGCACCTTGGTGGGCTTGCCGTCGTCGCCCAGCGCCACCATGGTGAAGAAGCAGCTGTTGGCATGCCGCACCGTCTTGGCGCGGATGTTCTCCGCCATCACCTTGATGCCGATTTCCATCGAGGTATTGCCGGTGAAATTGACCGAGGCCAGGAAGGTGACCAGTTCGCCGACGTGGATGGGTTCGCGGAACATCACCTGATCCACCGACAGCGTAACCACGTAATGCCCGGCGTAGCGGCTCGCACAGGCGTAGGCGACTTCGTCCAGCAGCTTGAGGATGGTGCCGCCGTGGACGTTGCCCGAGAAATTGGACATGTCTGGCGTCATCAGCACGGTCATGCTGAGCTGGTGATTGGGTAGTTGCATGGGGACTCCGGCTCGCCCGCGCCCTGTGGGCCGCCCGCATGCAGGCTTGTGAGGGGCTGCGGGCGCGCACAGGGTAAGGCAGCGCCGGCCGGCGCTCAAATCGCGAAACTACCAAGTCGCAAAGTTTCCGCCTTCCGCCTGCCCCGGCGCGCCGCAACCGTGCCGGCTTGTCAGGCCTCCAGCCGGAAACCCACCTTCAGCGTTACCTGGAAATGCCCCACCGTTCCGTCCACCACATGGCCCCGGGTAGAAAGCACCTCGAACCACTCGACATGGCGCAGCGTCTTCGAGGCGGTCTCAATCGCGTTGCGGATGGCGTCGTCCAGGCTCTGCGAGGAAGAACCGACGAGTTCGACGAGTTTGTACACATGATCGGCCATGGCTTGCTCTCCTTCGGTGGGTGTGAGGTCCGGCTGTCGTGTTTCAGTCCAGTATAGGCAGGCAAAACCGGGGCCTGGCGGAGTGCCGCCTTTCGCCGGCCGGCCCCTCCCGTGCCGTGCCGGTTTTTCCATTCGCCCACCCCATCCTCCCTTCTCCGGCCTGGCGCCCCGAGGGCCGCGCCGCGATTTCGCAACGGCGCTATCATCTCGATCGTTGGCGCAATGACGCAACGCAACATAGCTTGCCGGTTCGCCGCGGACTCAACGCCCACCCATGTCACCGTTCGCCCGCCCCCTCCGCCCCTGGTTCTTGCTGCTGCTCGGCGCCGCCCTGCTCGGCGGCTGCGTGGGCAAACCACGCCAGGGCCTGCCGCTGGGGCAGGACAGCTTCTCCCGCTACCGCGCGGAAAGCCGCGAGTGGCTGGGTGTGCAACGCCAGGACGCCCTGCAGGACAGCGACGCGCTGGAGCTCAACCTGCCCAGTGAATGGCGGCCCGCCATGCCGGGCCGGCGCGGCATCCTGCTGATCCACGGCCTGGGCGACTCGCCCTATTCCTTCAGCGACATCGGCCCGGCCCTCGCCGCCCGCGGCTACCTGGTACGCACCGTGCTGTTGCCCGGCCACGGCAGCAAGCCGGCGGACCTGATGACGGTGGAAGTGGAAGACTGGCAGCGGGTGGTGGCGGAGCAGACCGAGCTGCTGAAGCGGGAAGTGGATACGATCTACCTCGGCGGCTTCTCCACCGGCGCCAACCTGGCGCTGGTACGCGCCAGCGAAGACCCGGATGTCGCCGGCCTGCTGCTCTTTTCCCCGGCCTTCAAATCCGACAGCGGCTACGACTGGCTCGCCCCCTACGCCGCCTGGTTCAAGCCCTGGCTGCGCGAACCCGAGGCGGAACGCCGGCAGCAGACGCGGGTGCGCTACCTCAACGTGCCCACCAACGGTTTCGGCCAGTTCTACCGCTCCAGCGCACTCGCGCGCCAAGTACTGGAGCGCCGGCCCTGGAGCAAGCCGGCGCTGCTGGTGGTCGCCCAGCACGACTCGGTGCTCGACGTGGCCTACCTGCGCGACAGCTTCCCGCGCTTCTTCACCCACCCCGCCAGCCGGCTGATCTGGTACGGCGACGCCCCGGCAGAAGCGCGCCAGCTCGCCCGCAGCGACCGCCTTCCCGCCCAGCGCATCAGCCAGTTTTCCCACATGGCGGTGTTGTTCTCGCCCGCCAACCCGCTGTATGGACCGGACGGCAGCGAGAAGCTGTGCGAGAACGGCCCGGCGGCGGAAGACTTGCAGCGCTGCCTCGCCGGCGAACCGGTGTGGTACTCCGACTGGGGCTACCGCGAGCCGGGCAAAGTGCATGCGCGCCTCACCTTCAACCCTTACTTCGACTGGCAGATGAAGGTGGCCGGCGAGGTCCTGGAGGCAGCCGCCCTGCAATCCGCATCCGCCGAGGGAGCCCAGCAGGATGAGTGGCCCAACTGACGCCGGCATGAACGACGGCCCGAACGACCCGCATACGCTGCTCGGCCTTGCCCCGGGCGCGGACGTGGGCGAAATCAAGCTTGCCTTCCGCCGCCTGGCGATGCGCTGGCACCCGGACCGCAACCCCGACCCGGCCGCCGCCGATCACTTCCGCCGTCTGCGAGCGGCTTTCGAGAGCCTGCTGGACGGGCTGCCGCCGACCGAGCCGGCAGCCGGGCCGCCGCCAGACACAGACACTGCCGCTCGCGGTGCCGACCTCCAGGAAACGCTAGAAATCAGCCTTGAAGAAGCCTGCCTCGGCGGCCTGCGCACCCTGGTCCGCGAAGAGAGCACATCCTGTGAAGACTGCCAGGGCAGCGGCGAACAGACCCTGAGCCACAGCCGGCTCTGCCCGCATTGCCACGGCTCGGGGCGAGTCCGTGGCACGGAGGGCCTTACCGCCTGCACTCATTGCCATGGCCGCGGCTACCGGCTGATCGCACCCTGCGACAGTTGCGGCGGCAGCGGCAGGCAGATACGCCCGCGCAACCTGGAAGTCCGCCTGCCGCCCGGCCTGCAGGCCGGCGACGAGTTGCGCCTGCGGGGCGAGGGTGGCCCGGCGGTGGAAGCCGGCGGCGAGGCCGGCGACCTGCGCCTGCGCATCGAGGTTGCCCCGCATCCGCTCTACCGCCTGGCCGGCCGCGATCTCTTGCTGGAACGCCCGCTGAGCGTGTTCCGCCTGCTCGCCGGCGGCGAAATCGCCTTGCCGCACCCGGCCGGCCTCCGCCATCATCCCTTGCCGCCGGGTGACGGCCGCGCCACCGAGCTGAGGCTGAGCGGCGCCGGCCTGCCTCGCCACGGCAAACGTGCCGCCGGCGACATGCTGGTCACCCTGCGCCCCGTCCTGCCCACCGGCATCAGCGCCGAACTGCTGCCGCTGCTGGACAGGCTGGATCGCTCACTGGCCGCCGAACTGACCGAAATCGCAGAGTGGGAAAGCCGCTGGCTTCCCGCCTGAACCGGAACGAAAGACACCGCACCATGACCTACGAACAGTTTCTGGATGAAGTCACCACCCTGATCTACGAGCGCTACGGCCTCAACGAGAAGGCCGCCATCGCCGCGGTGATGAAGGCCCAGGCGGACGATTTCTTCACCCTCCACGACGACGATGCCAGCCTGCGCACCCAGGAGCGTGCGGAACAAGACGCCCGCGCGGTGTTCAAGAAGTACGGAGCGCCGCGCCGCTGACCCCATTCCGGCGGCACTCCGGCATGGCAGGGCCTGTACAAGCAGCGCACCTGCCCGCAGCCCTGCCCAAACCCGACCGGGAGACCGCAATGACACCGCAATCCATCGAATCCTTGATGGCGGACATCGAGGCCGAAGATCCGCTGGACATCGGCGATCTCGCCCTGGACGAGGCCGAAGCCCGCCGGCTGATGGCCAACCACTTCTGCGAAATCGACCAGCGGCTGGTGGAGCATGGGCTGGACGCTGAAGCCCGCCTGGAGGTGATGGCGGCCATCGCCGCGCACACCATGGCGGAGAACCTGGTGCTGCACATCGACCGCCTGCGCCGCGACAACGACAGGGACGCCTTCCAGGCCTGGATGCGGCGGCATCGCATCGGCGGCTGAGATCGCGAATCGCAGGCGGCTGCGCTTCCGCGGCGGCCTTCACGGGCCGCCCCGGCTGCAATTCACTCTTCGTCGTAGTAGAGGCTGCCCGACGCCGGCACACCCGCCTCCCCCATTTCCGCCGCTTCGCCCGGCAGCATCCGCCCCAGCCGGCCGCCGCCATCGTTCGCCCCTCCGGCAATCCACAAGCCCACCGCCGCGACCGCGCCGATGAGAGTCCACAAGGTATTGGGGCCCGGCGGGTCACCGTAATCGTTGGCGCCCATGTCGCCCGGCCAGAACAGCAGCAACAGCGAACCGATGATGAAGAAGGCCACGCTGACGATCATGCCCAGCGGCGCGCCGCTGAGCCCGGACGCCACCGGCAGCAGGATGGCGAGCAGCACCCACTTGCCGCTGCGATTGAGATCGTGCAGCCGCAACACGCTGACCCGCAGCGCCATCCACACGGTGAGCAACGAACCGATGATCAGCGCCGCCACCATCGACGTGCCCTGCCCCAGCACCGCCCCCAACAGCGCGCCGACGAACAGCGGCACATAGGCCGGGAAGGAATAGGCCAGGTAGCGCAGGCGGCCGACCCGCCCTCCCAGCGACAGCGAGAAGGCCGCTGGCGTCGAGTAGCCGTCCGCGCTGCCTTCCTGCTCTACCCGCGACAACGGCCCCAGCGGCGCAGCCGCCGCGCCGCGGGCTGGCGTCGCCGCCGTTTCCGCCCGCGCGGCCTGCGTCTGCGCGGCCATCATGCGCGGCATGTCCACGCCGCACTCGCGGCAGAGGTTGCGCTTGGGCTGGGCAGCGCCGCAGGACGGGCAGTTCATCATCTCCACTCCCGGCGCCTCACCCACCAAGGCCAGCACCGTCGCTGGAGCGCCACCGGCGGCGACGGCATCGCTTCGCAAAGGCGGCCGAGCCGCCTCGTCACCCCCCGCTGGCGCGCTCGCCCCCGAGGCAGCCGGCGCGACTTCCGGGCGCCCGACTTCGGCCGCCGACGGCACGCTGGCCGGAGCAGCGCTGGCCTCCACCCTCGCCTCCGCTCCCGCCTGGCGCAGCGCATGCAGGTAGCGCGGCGCCTTGCCCGCCTCCAGGTTGCGCCGCACCACGGTCTCCCTGCCCGCCAGCAGCGGCGGAATCTTCTCCTCCGGCAGCCCCATCAAGCGGGAAAGCGCCTGCACCACGTCAGCAGCCGCATGGCCCGGCAGGATGCTGCCGGTAAGGATGAGATTGACGCCCGGATCCATCGACGATGCCCTTCGCATTGATCGCCGGGGATTCTAGCGGCAGCCAGTTACATCGTGTTGCGAGTCCGATGCAAAGCCGTCCGCGGCCCGCGATGGGCCGCTCGACGGCGCTCGCGTTACCATCCGCCCCCTGAGCCCGAAAACCAAGGAACAAGGGATGAAGACCTTCGACTATCTCGTCATCGGCGGCGGCAGCGGCGGCGTGGCCACCGCGCGCCGGGCGGCCGAGTACGGCGCCCGGGTAGCCCTGATCGAGGCTGGCCGCCTGGGCGGCACCTGCGTGAACGTGGGCTGCGTGCCGAAGAAGGTGATGTGGTACGCCGCCACCCTCGCCCATGCGCTGGAGGATGCCGCCGGCTATGGCTTCACCCTCGCCGGCCACGACTTCGACTGGCCGACCCTGAAGCAGCGCCGCGACGCCTATGTGCAGCGCCTGAACGGCATCTACGACGGCATGCTGGAGAAGGCCGGCGTCGAGGTGATACGCGGCTTCGGTCGCTTCGTGGACAAGAACACGGTGGAGGTGGATGGCGAGCGCTACAGCGCACCGCACATCGTCATCGCCACCGGCGGCCGGCCGGTGGTGCCGGAAACGCCGGGCGCCGAGCTGGGCATCACCTCCGACGGCTTCTTCGACCTCGAACAGCTGCCCCGGCGGGTGGCGGTGGTCGGCAGCGGCTACATCGCGGTGGAACTGGCCGGCGTGCTACGCGCGCTGGGCAGCGAGGTCGACCTGCTGGTGCGCGGCGAGGTGCTGCTGCGGCCCTTCGACGCCCTGCTGCGCGAAGAGCTCGCCACCCACATGCAGGATGCCGGCATCCAGCTCTGCTTCCGCCACCAGGTGCGTGGCCTGACGCGACAGCAGGATGGCAGCATCCGCATCGACTGCGAGGATGGCGACGGCAAAGCGGTGCAGCGCGTGGCCGACACGGTGATCTGGGCAATAGGCCGCGAAGCCGCCACCGACGGCATCAACCTCGCCGCCGCCGGACTCACCGCCGGCAAGCATGGCGTGCTGGAAACCGATGAGTACCAGAACACCACGGTGCCCGGCATCTATGCCATCGGCGACATCGTCGGCAAGGCGGAGCTGACGCCGGTGGCCATAGGCGCCGGCCGCAAGCTGGCCGCCCGCCTGTTTCGCGACCAGCCGGACAGCAAGCAGAACTACGACCTGATCCCCACCGTCGTCTTCACCCACCCGCCCATCGGCACCGTCGGTCTCAGCGAGGACGCCGCGCGGGAGCGTCACGGCGAGGCGGTCAAGGTCTACAGCGCCCGCTTCACCGGCATGTACAACGCGCTGACCGAGCACAAGCCGCGCACCGCGATGAAGCTGGTCTGCGTGGGCGAGGAGGAGAAGGTGGTCGGCTGCCACATCATCGGCACCGGCGCGGACGAGATGCTGCAGGGCTTTGCCGTCGCCATCGGCATGGGCGCGACCAAGGCGGATTTCGACGCCACCGTCGCCATCCATCCGACCGCGGCGGAGGAACTGGTCACGCTGCGTTGAGGGCGCACCGGCGGCCCAGACCGCGCGGCGGCGGAAGGACGCTCACTCCCGCAGCTTGCCCCGCCCGGCCTTGAGCTCGCTGCGCTGGCGCTTGCCCTCCAGGCGCCGGCGCTGCGAACCCAGCGTCGGCTTGGTCGCCCGCCGGTGCTTGGGCACATGCGCCGCCAGCGCCACCAGTTCCGCCAAGCGCCGTAGCGCCTCCTGGCGATTGGCCTCGCGGCTGCGGCTGTCGCCGGCCTTGATCACCACCACGCCGGCGCTGCTGATGCGCTGGTCGCCCATCGCCAGCAGCCGCGCCTTCACCGCCTCCGGCAAAGACGAGGCCCCGATGTCAAAACGCAGGTGGATGGCGCTGGAGACCTTGTTCACGTTCTGGCCGCCCGGCCCTTGCGCCCGGATCGCGTCCATCACAATCTCCGCCAGCGGAATCGTCAGCCCTGGTTTCACTACCAGCCTGTCATCGCTCTCCATCCGCATCCCTTTCTTGCTCGCCTCGCCAAGGCCGGCATGATGCCCCGCCCGGCCCGCCAGGGCGACCGCCGCGCGAGGCTGGTAAAGTTGCGCCGATGCCGCGCCGCTGTTTTTGCCCGCGCCCCCAGCCACCCCGCCCAGAGCCACAAGGAAACAAAGATGCCTGCGACCCGCCTCAGCCGTTTCAGCGCCCCCCTGCTCATCGCCGCCACGCTCAGCCTCTCCGGCTGCGGCTACAACGACTTCCAGCGCCTGGACGAACAGAGCAAGGCCGCCTGGAGCGAAGTGCTGAACCAGTACCAGCGCCGCGCGGACCTCATCCCCAACATCGTCAACACCGTCAAGGGCGAGGCCAACTTCGAGCAGGAAACCCTCACCCGCGTGGTCGAGGCCCGCTCCCGCGCCACCGCCATCCAGGTCACGCCGGAAACCCTGAACGACCCGCAGGCCATGGAACGCTTCCAGCAGGCCCAGGGCCAGCTCGGCAGCGCCCTCTCCCGCCTGCTGGCGGTATCGGAGAACTATCCCAACCTCAAGGCCAACCAGGGCTTCCAGGATCTGCGGGTGCAGCTGGAAGGCACCGAGAACCGCATCACCGTGGCGCGCAACAAGTACATCCAGACGGTGCAGGAGTACAACGTGCTGGCGCGCAGCTTCCCCACCAACCTCACCGCCATGGTGTTCAGCTACCAGCCCAAGGCGAACTTCAGCGTCGCCAACGAGGCGGAGATCTCCCGCCCGCCCACGGTGGATTTCGGCAACCAGCAACAGCAGCCCGCACGCTGATCCCGGCCGGCCATGCGCCTCATCCGCTTCGACTCGTCCGCCCTGCGCCGGCTCTTCGCCGTGCTGTTGCTGTTCGCGCTCGCCCTGCCCCGGCTGGCCGGTGCACAGGCGCTGCAGGCGGTACCCGCGCTCAGCGCGCGGGTGATCGATCAGACCGCCACCTTGAGCGCGCCGCAGCGCCAGGCGCTGGAGGAAAAGCTGGCCGCTTTCGAACAGGAGCGCGGCAGCCAGATCGTGGTGCTGCTGGTAGCCACCACCGCGCCTGAGGACATCGCCGCCTACGCCTTCCGCGTCGCCGACAGCTGGAAGATAGGCCGCAAGGATGTGGGCGATGGCCTGCTGCTGGTGGTGGCGAAGAACGACCGCAAGGTCCGCATCGAAGTCGCGCGCGCCCTCGAAGGCGCGGTGCCGGATCTGGCCGCCTATCGCATCATCGACCGCTACATCACCCCCGCCTTCCGCCAGGGCGACTTCGCCGGCGGCATCGACGCCGGCGTGGATGCGCTGGCCGCGCTGATACGCGGCGAGGAGCTGCCGCTGCCCGCCCGCGGCGCTGCGGCCGCGGACGACGGTGTATCGCTGGAAGACCTCGCTGTCTTCCTCTTCGTCGGCGTGCCGGTGGTGGGCGCGGTCTTGAACGCCGTGCTCGGCCGCAAGCTCGGCAGCGTGGCGACCGCCGGCGGCGCCGGCCTGCTCGCCCAGCTGCTTACCGGCAGCCTGATCATGGCCGGGATCGCCGCAGTGATCGCGCTGGTGCTGGCGCTCGCCATGGGCGGCAGTGGCGGCGGGCGCCAGCACC
>Ga0209699_100144_pt1 | contig 82477 bp, 52 predicted proteins | sample SynthPrep_1_END__FD_187204 | JGI IMG/M metagenome (GOLD analysis project Ga0209699, IMG submission 187204) | Synthetic microbial communities from Ohio, USA - SynthPrep_1_END_DS7_MetaG (SPAdes) (version 2) | ecosystem: Engineered > Bioreactor > Aerobic > Activated sludge | place: USA: Ohio...
TTCCTGTACCAGTTGTTCGTGCGCGCCTATGGCACCAACAATTTCCCCGACTGCTCGAACATGTGCCACGAGGCCAGCGGCGTAGCGCTGAGCCAGAGCGTGGGCATCGGCAAGGGCAGCGTGACCTTCGCCGACTTCGAACATGCCGACGCCATCTTCGTGCTCGGCCAGAACCCCGGCACCAACCACCCACGCATGCTCGAGCCGCTGCGCGAAGCGGTCAAACGTGGCGCCCAGGTGGTCTGCTTCAACCCGCTCAAGGAGCGTGGCCTGGAGCGTTTCCAGCATCCGCAGCACGCACTGGAGATGCTCACCAACGGTTCCGAGCCGCTCAACACCGCATTCTTCCGCCCGGCCCTGGGTGGCGACATGGCAGCCCTGCGCGGCATCGCCAAGTTCCTCCTGCTGTGGGAGCGCGAGGCACAGGCCAAGGGTGAACCGGCCGTGTTCGACCACGCCTTCATCGCCGAACACACCGATGGCGTCGATGCCTACCTGAAGCTGCTTGACGACAGCAGCTGGGAAGCGCTGGAGGCCCAGTCGGGCCTTAGCCTGCTGGAGATCGAGCAGGCCGCACGCATGTACCGCCGCGCCGAGCGGGTGATCATCTGCTGGGCCATGGGCATCACCCAGCATCACCATTCGGTGGCCACCATCCAGGAAATCGTCAACCTGCAACTGCTGCGCGGCAACCTCGGCCGCCCCGGCGCCGGCCTCTGCCCGGTACGTGGCCACAGCAACGTGCAGGGCGACCGCACCATGGGCATCAACGACCGCCCGCCAGCGCTGCTGCTGGACAACATCGAGAAGCGCTTCGCCTTCAAGGTGCCGCGCGAGCATGGCCACAACACCGTCGAAGCGATCAACGCGATGATCGACGGCAAGGCCAAGGTGTTCATCGGCCTTGGCGGCAACTTCGCCCAGGCCACGCCCGACAGCCCGCGCACGCACCAGGCGCTGCAGAACTGCAACCTGACCGTGCAGATCAGCACCAAGCTCAACCGCAGCCACCTCACCGTGGGCAGCGATGCGCTGATCCTGCCGTGCCTGGGTCGCACCGACATCGACCATCAGGCCGGTGGCCCGCAGGCAGTGACCGTGGAAGATTCGTTCAGCATGATCCACGCCTCCTACGGCCAGCTCGAACCGCTGAGCGGCAGCGAGATGCGCTCGGAGCCGGCCATCGTCGCCGGCATCGCCAAGGCCACCCTGGGCAACCACCCGGTGAACTGGGATGCGCTGATCGCCGACTACGACCGTATCCGCGACCTGATCGCCGACACCATCCCCGGTTTCCACGACTTCAACCAGCGCGTCGCTCACCCCGGCGGCTTCTACCTCGGCAACTCGGCGGGCGCGCGCCAGTGGAAGACCGCAACCGGCAAGGCCAACTTCAAGGCCAATGAACTGCTCGCCGACCTGCTGCCGCCACAGGTTCGCGAGAGTGGTGAAACGCCGGATCTGATCCTCCAGACCCTGCGCTCGCATGACCAGTACAACACCACGGTGTATGGCCTCGATGACCGCTATCGTGGCGTGCGCGGGCAGCGTGACGTGCTCTTCGCCAACGAGGCGGACATTCTCCGCCTGGGCTTCAAGCCCGGTCAGAAGGTAGATATCCGCTCGCTGTGGAACGACGGCATCGAACGTCGCGTGAGCGGCTTCACCCTGCTGGCCTTCGATATCCCGGCCGGCCAGGCCGCCGCCTATTTCCCCGAGGCCAACCCGCTGGTGCCACTGGAAAGCGCCGGTGTCGGCAGCAGCACGCCGACCAGCAAGTTCGTTGCCATCCGCTTGCAGGCAGCGAGCAGCGGCAACCTGCTGGGCAGCAGCATGGCGAGCTGACAGGCGGCCAGGAACCCGCCACGGGAATCGCCGGTCAATGGCGTAACGCTCGCCACTGACCGGCGATTCCTGTGATCGAGGTGTCCATGAAGTCTCTGCAACTCTTCTTCCTTTCCCTTGGCCTGAGCAGCGGCGGCTACGCCTTCGCCGGCAGTACAGAAGCCGGCCTCGGTGGAGCCCTCGGCGGCGCCGTGGGTGCGATGGTTGGCCAGCAGGTCGGCGGTAACACCGGCGCAGCGGTCGGCGCCGGTCTCGGCGGCGCAGCCGGCAGCATGGTTGGCGCGGATCGCCGCAGCCGCACCGAAGCCGCCATCGGTGGCGCCCTGGGCGCGGCAGGCGGCAACGTCGTCGGTCAGCAGGTCGGCGGCAACACCGGCGGCGTGGTCGGTGCAGCGGTCGGCGGCGGTGCCGGCGGCGCACTGGGCAACTACATGGGCAATGCCAGCTACGACGATGATCGTCGCGGCAAGCACCACCACCATGGCAGGAAACACAAGAAGAACAAGCACTGGCGCCGTCACTGACGGATGCCGAGCACCCAGGGTTCATGGCGACGGCCGAAGGCGACTTCGACCTGCGCCCTGAACGCTGATCGCTCGTAACTGTGCGCCCAGCCACGCGCCAGCTCGCGATAGGCATAGGGAATGCTCAGGCGGTCGTTCTCCAACCTCACGTTCGCGCCATACCCGCCTTCGTCACCGTGGCGATAAGGCTCGATACGTCCGGCCAGCAACACCTGGCGTTGCCGATCCGGCCAGCGCTGACGCAGCCTCTGCGCATCGACACCGGCATCCACCAGCATCAGGCGGCTGGCCTGCTGCTGCGCGTACGACAGACGCAGGCGTCGTTCGTCACGCGCCTGCTGCAACACCTCGCTATCGGGCCCGGCTCGCAATTCCACCTCGGCAGCATCCAGCGACTGACGGGCCTGTTCGACCTGGCGCCGGTAGACAGGCCCATCCAGTTCGAGAACCAGCCAGACCTCGCGCGCCGGCTGCCGTCCCAGGTCGGCTGCATCGGGAACGAAGCCCAGCTCACGCAGCTTGGCCTCATCCAGCCAGGGCAGTTGCCAGCCATCACCGGGGCGTTGCCAGCTCAGTTGCAGACGCAATACACCCTCGTCCTCATCGCGCAGCCAGCCACCATGAACCGGTTGCAGTTCACGCTCGCTGAGCAGCAACCGGGCCTCGGGCTCACCACTGCGGTTGTACCAGACGCCGCCCAGAGCCAGCGCATTGCTCAGCAGCACCACACCAAGGCCCAGCCACATCGCAGGCTTCATTGCGCACCTCCCGGCGTGCTGCGCCGCCAACGTTGCAGCACCACCAGAAGCAGCACGGCGATCAGCCCGAGCAGGAGGAAGAACAGGTAGCGCGGCAACAATTGCCACCACCAGTCGAACAGCTTGGCGAAGAGCATGAACAGGGCGAAGACCAGGCCTGTGTTGACCACTTCGCCCCATCCACGACGAATGCCGAGTGCTATCGCCAGCCCGGCGAGAACGAAACCGAGCGTCTGGTAGAAGGCCTCGACCCAGCCCGTCGACCAGTCCAGATAGCTGCCGCGCCCCCAGTAGGACAACACCACTACCGGGCCGAGCAGGTAGAGCAGCCCCATCACCCGATAACAGGCGGCGAACCCCGGATAGCGTCGCTGATCGAGCCACTGCGGCAGGAGCAGCAGCACTGCCAGCGGCATGAACAGCTCCGGCCTTTCACCCAGCGACCACCAGTGCCAGCCTGCCCAGTCGCCCAGGCGCGCGGCGACGAACAGGCCGAAGCACAGTAGCGCCACCACCAGCAGCAGGCGCTGGCGGCATTGGTACGCCAGCAGCAGAGCCAGCGCCGCCCAGGGCAGCAAGGCCTTGTCCGAGGGGGTGATATTGAAGATCTGCCCGAGCATCGTCAGGTTCAGCACGAAACAGACGAACGCCAGCACGGCGGCCAGCCTGGCGTAGTAACCGGAGGTATCGCGTGTCTGTAGCCAGAAGCACAGCAACAGGCTGCCCAGGGTACTGCCGAGCAGGATGGCGACCTGAACGAAGGTGTCGAACAGCCCCCAGAACCGATGGAAGAGAAAGAACAGTCCGGCCGCCAGGGCCAGCGCACCGAACAGCGAGGCCAGGCGCATGCCCAGTGACAACTGCCGAGCGCGAGCATCGGCATCGATGTCCAGCGTCTGACGGAAGTGAGCCAGCAATTGTCGATGGTGACTGACGACGGCCTGCTCCTGCGCCTCGCTCAGTTGCAGCACCTGCTCCTGGCGCAGCTCGGCCAGCTCCTCGCGAAAGGCAGCGATGCGGGCGGCGCGCCGTTGCGCCTGCTCGCGCTCCGGATCGGACATGGGCATTCCCTGACGATTGAATGCCCAACAGCCTAGCAGTCCCCGCACCGAAGGTGCACGCGACACGGAGTATGTGCCTGCGCCGAGCGCACCGCTCTCAATCCACCCGCAATGCCGTCATTGCCGCACGCAGGGTCTCGGGTATCGCTACGGGACGATTGCTCGCCCGGTCGACGAACACATGGACGAAACGTCCGGCAGCGCAGGCCTGATCCTCGCCGGCACGGAAGATCGCCAGCTCGTACTGCACCGAACTGTTGCCCAGCTTGCCGACACGCAGGCCGACTTCGATGGCGTCGGGGAAGGCGATGGACGCGAAGTAGTCGCAACTGGAGCTGACCACGAAGCCCACCACCTCGCCGTCATGGATGTCCAGGCCGCCCTCGGCGATCAGGTAGGCATTCACCGCACTGTCGAAGTAGCTGTAGTAGGTCACGTTGTTGACGTGACCATAGAGGTCGTTGTCGTGCCAGCGCGTGGTGATCGGCTGGAAGTGGCGGTAGTCGCTACGCAGGTGTTGGGGTTGGTTCATGATGTTCCCTGGGGTGGCTGCGGGGCGCGGCGCACCCTGCGGCTGAGGTGGCCGGCAGGGTGCGCCATGCGCACCACTGGAAATCTCGTTTCAATAGGCCGCCTGGTAGATGGCCAGTGCCTGCTGCTCGCTCATTTCGCGCGGATTGTTCACCAGCAGGCGCTGCTGCAGCATGGCGTCCGCTGCCAGCGTGGGCAACATCGCCTCGCTCACACCGGCATCACGCAGCCGGGTCGGCAGACCGCTACGCTGGCTGAACCCGGCCAGCGCCTCGATCAGTTGCTCGGTCTGCGCCAGGGCACTGCCGGCCCGCAGGCGCTCCCCCAGCACCAGCGGCGCCAGCTCGGCATACAACGGCGCGGCGACCGGTGCATTGAAGGCCAGCACCTGCGGCAGCACCAGGGCATTGGACAGCCCGTGGGGAATATGAAAATGCCCGCCCAGCGGATAGGCCAGCGCATGCACCGCCGCCACCGGGGCATTGGCGAACGCCTGGCCGGCCAGGCAGGCACCGAGCAGCATGGCCTGACGTGCCTGACGGTTGCTGCCGCTGCGCACCACTTCATCGAGATTGCCCGCCAGCAGACGCAGTGCCTCACGCGCCAACAGGTCGGAGATGGGGTTCTTCTTCAACGCGCTGGTGTAGGCCTCGATGGCATGCACCATGGCGTCGATGCCGGTGGCGGCGGTCACTGCGGGTGGCAGGCCGAGGCTCAGGTCGGCATCGAGCAGCGCAAGATCCGGCAGCAGCAAGGGCGAGACCACGCCCATCTTGGTGGTCTCGCCGGTGGTGACGATGGCGATCGGTGTCACCTCCGATCCGGTACCGGCAGTGGTCGGCACCTGGATCAGTGGCAGGCGCCGCCCACGGGCATTGCCCACGCCATAGATTTCACTCAGCGCCTGGCCAGACTCGGGATGCGCCAGCAGCGCCACCAGCTTGGCCACGTCCATCGAACTGCCGCCACCGAAGCCGACGATCAGCTCCGCACGCAACTCGCGAGCCTGCGCCACGGCGGCCAGCACCACTGCCTCGGGAGGATCGGCCAGCACCTGGTCGAATACCTGCACCCCCATACCTGCGCGGGTGAAGCCCGGCAGCAGCGGATCGAGCAGCCCCAGGCGCGTGATGCCGGGATCGGTGACAATCAGCACGCGGTGGGCACCGCGCTCACGACAGAGTTCGGCCAGACGCAGGCTGGCGCCGGATTCGCAAAGAATCTGCGCGGTGGTGGCGAAGCTGAAGGGATGCATTGGGTTGCTCCTCTTGTTGTGTGGTTTCTTTCGGTGCACACAGCGCACCCTGCGTACGAGGCGCATAGCGCGCCCAAACCGCAGGGTGCGCCGTGCGCACCATGACCCGCGCTAGAACGCGAAACTTGCCTCCGGCATGGCCATCAGGCAGTCCGCACCGCCCAACAGGGCCTCGCGGTGGGCGCTGGCACGCGGCAATACGCGGCGCAGGTAGAACTGCGCGCTATGCAGCTTGGCCTGGTAGAAATCCCTCTCGCCACTGCCCACATCGAGCGCATCCTGGGCACGCGCCGCCGCTTGCAGCCAGAAGCCGGCCAGCAGCAGGTAAGCCGAATACTGGAGAAAGTCCACCGAGGTGGCGCCGATTTCCTGCGGATCGCGCTGGCAGGCCGCGAGTACCGAGGCGCTCAGTTCGCGCCATTCACCCAGGCGGGCCTGTACCACTGCCGCCATGTCCTCCAGAGCCGGGCGCCTGGCCTGGGCATCGCACAATTCACTGAACTCGGCCTGCAATGCCGACAACTCGGCACCACCATCGCCCAGCAGCTTGCGGCGGATATAGTCCAGCGACTGGACACCGTTGGTGCCTTCGTAGAGCTGGGTAATGCGGCTGTCGCGCATCAGTTGCTCCATGCCCCACTCGCGGATGAAACCGTGCCCGCCATAGACCTGCACACCATGGCTGGCCACTTCCTGGCCCATGTCGGTGAAGAACGCCTTGACGATGGGGATCAGCAGCGCCGCACGCTTGCCGGCGGCCCTGCGCGCCTCGGCCGAGTCGGCGCCATGCTCCAGGTCGAGCTGACGGGCCGTGTAGGCAGCCAGCATGCGACAACCCTCGACCAGCGTCTTCTGGGTCAGCAGCATGCGCCGCACGTCAGGGTGATGGATGATCGGGTCGGCCACCTTGTCCGGTGCCTGCACACCCGCCAGGCCACGCGACTGCAAGCGCTCACGGGCGTAGTGCAACGCGCCCTGGAAGGCCGCCTCGCCGATTCCCAGGCCTTGCAGCCCGACCTGAAAGCGCGCGTCGTTCATCATGGTGAACATGCAGGTCAGACCCTGGTTGGCCTCACCCACCAGCCAGCCGGTGGCACCGTCGAAGTTCATCACGCAGGTGGAGGCACCCTTGATGCCCATCTTGTGCTCGATGGCACCACAGGACAGCGCATTGCGCTCGCCCGGCGTACCATCGGCGGCGGCGATGAACTTCGGTACCAGCAGCAGGCTGATACCCTTCACGCCCGCCGGCGCATCCGGCAGGCGCGCCAGCACCAGGTGGATGATGTTCTCGGACAGATCCTGTTCGCCGCCGCTGATGAAGATCTTGCTGCCGGTCACACGGTAACTGCCATCGGCCTGTGGCTCGGCACGGGTACGCAGCAGGGCCAGGTCGGTACCGGCCTGTGGCTCGGTCAGGCACATGGTGCCCGTCCACTGGCCGCTGACCAGCTTGCCCAGGTACTGCTGCTTCAGCGTTTCGCTGCCATGCCGGTGCAGCGCCAGCACGGCGCCCTCGGTCAACCCGGAGTAGATGCGGAAGGACAGCGACGCCCCCATCAGCATCTCGTGGAAGGCGAAGGCCACCAGCTGCGCAAAGCCCTGGCCGCCATATTCCACCGGTCCGGTCATGCTCGCCCAGCCGTTGTCCACGTATTGCCGGTAGGCCTCGCGAAAACCGCGCGGCGTCGTCACCGCGCCATCGATCAGCCGGCAGCCCTCCTCATCGCTGTTGCGATTGAGCGGCGCGATCTCACCTGCGGCGAAGGCGGCTGCCTCCTCCAGCACGCCGTCGATCAGTTCGCGATCCAGGCCATTGCCCAGGCGTTCGCAATGGGCGGCAGCATCGAACAGTTCGTGCAGCACGAAGCGCATGTCGCGCAGAGGCGCCTGATAGCTCATACCCGTCCCTCCCGTACATCGGCGAATCGCCTGTTCTCGCTGATCAGCCGCTCGATCAGCGCCGCCGGTTGCCAGTGCTTGCCAAAACGCTCGGCCAACGACAGCAGGCGCTGACCAATGGCAGCAATGCCCTGCTCATCTGCCCAGGTCATCGGGCCACCGCGCTCGACAGGAAAGCCATAGCCGTTGAGGTAGACCAGATCGATGTCATGACTGCTGGTAGCGATGTTCTCTTCGAGAATCTTCGCCCCTTCGTTGACCAGCGCCAGCAGGCAGCGCTCGAGAATTTCCTCGCTGTCGATGGCACGGCGACCGAAGCCCAGGCGCTGCGACTCGGCCTGCACCAGCGCGTCCACCTCCGGATCATGCTCGGCCTGGCGACTGCCAGGCGCATACAGGTAGTAACCCTTGCCGCTCTTCTGACCAAAGCGGCTCAGCTCGCACAGGCGGTTATCCACCTGTACCGCCGGGTCATCCTGGCCCTGGCCGGCCAACTCGCGGGCGCGCCATTCCAGGTCGATGCCGACCACGTCGTACATGCGAAACGGCCCCATGGCGAAGCCGAAGCCCTGCAGCACAGCGTCCACCTGATGCGGCCAGGCGCCTTCGAGCAGCAACATGCGCGCCTCGCGTACGTAGGTATGCAGCATGCGGTTGCCGATGAAGCCATGACAGTTGCCGGCCACCACCGCCACCTTACCCATGCGCACACCCAGCTCCTGCGCAGCCTGTAGCACGGCAGGCGCAGTCCTGGCGCCACGCACGATCTCCAGCAGTTTCATGATGTGCGCCGGGCTGAAGAAGTGCAGACCCAGCACGTCCTGTGGTCTCGCAGTAATGGCAGCGATGGCGTCGATATCCAGCGCCGAGGTGTTGCTGGCGAGGATCGCACCGGGTTTCATCACCGCATCCAGCTCGCGAAAGATGCTTTGCTTGAGTTCGAGGTTCTCGTACACCGCCTCGATCACCAGGTCGGCATCGGCCAGGGCCGCATAGCCGTCCACCGCCTCGATACGTGCGCGTCGCGCATCTGCTTGCGCCGCATCGATACGGCCCTTGGCGACATTGTGCGCCCAGGTTTCCTCGGCCATCATCAGGCCCTGCTCGACCATCTGCGGGTTATTGTCCAGCCACAGCACGCGCAAGCCGGCATTGGCCAGGCTGATGGCGATACCGCGCCCCATGGTGCCGGCGCCGATCACGGCGGCACAGCGAAGCGGCGAGACGACTTTATTCATTGTTGTTCCTCTCGTGCACGAACAGACTGGGCCCCCTGAAAACCATCTGCGTTGTCATCGCTGCGTTAAAAACAGGCTCACAGCCGAAGGCTGAACGCGCTTTAGCGCGGCCCCGAAGGGCCAGCCTTTGGCTGTTACGCCCGTTGGTCGTTGCGCCTTGCGCTGACCGCCTCGCCTAGGTTTTTAAGGACACCCAGAGACTTGGGTCACGATAAGCAAGCCGCTACTATTTTTGAAATTTAGTCTTGTGATACGACGTATTCAGCACATGAATTTCAGCAATTTCGACCTCAACCTGCTGCGCGTGCTGGACGCCCTGCTGCGCGAGCAGAACGTCTCGCGCGCCGCCGAACGCCTGGCCCTGAGCCAGCCGGCCGTGAGCAATGCACTGAATCGCCTGCGCGATCTGCTGGGCGACCCGCTGCTGGTGCGCGTGGGCCGGCGCATGCAACCGACGCCGCGGGCGCTGGCCCTGGAAGCGCCGATCCGCAGCGCCCTGCGTCAACTGGAACAGAGCCTGAGCGCCGGCGAAACCTTCGAGCCGGGTGAAAGCCGCCAGCGCTTTTGCATTGCCGTGACCGACTATGTGGAGCTGGTGTGCATGCCGCGCCTGCTCGACCGCCTGAGTCGGAAGGCGCCGGGCATCGGCATCGACATTCGCCACCTCAGCCCGAGCCTGCCGATGGAGGCGCTGGACAAGGGCGAACTGGATGTGGTGCTGGGGCGCTTCGACGAGATTCCGGCACGCTTCGCCCGGCGCCACTGGATGAGCGAAACGCTCAAGCTGGCGGCCCGCTGCGACCACCCTCTGCTGCCGGGGCAACCGGATCTGAACACCTTCCTGCGCCTGCGCCACCTCTGGGTACATGGTGGGCAGACCCGCGGCATGGTCGACCAGTGGCTGGGCGAACAGGGCCTGTCGCGGCAGATTCTCTACACCACGCCGAACTACCTGCAGGCGGCGCACATCGTCGCCGGCAGCGAACTGACCGCCGTGCTGCCCACCGCCCTGGCCCGGCATTTCACCACGCTGTTGCCGCTGCAACTGTTCGACCTGCCCTTCACGCTCGGCCCCTTCCACCTGGAGGTGGTCAGCCTGGCGCAACGTCAGCGCGACGCCGCACTGCAATGGCTGATCGAGGAAATCGTCGCGGTGGCCACCCCCTAGGGTGCGCCATGCGCACCGGCTATTCTTCGCTCTACGGGTGGTGCAATGTCGGTGCGCACAGCACACCCTACCTCTCGGCCTGGCGATCGGCGCGCCCACCCAGATACCAGCCGAGTACGCCCCATAGCGCGGCACAGAACGCACCGACCATGGCCACCAGCCAGGCACCGTGGCCGAGCATGTCCAGACCGGCCTTGGCCCAACCGCTGAGGGCATCGCCACCGCGATAGACCACGGTGTCGATGAAGTTCTTCGTCTTGTACTTGCTTTCGGCATCCAGCGGGGCGAAGAGCATTTCCCGTCCCGGTCGCACGAAGGCGTACTCGCCGATGCGACGTACGATCATCAGCCCCGCCAGCATGGCGAAGGTCGGTGCCAGCGCCAGACCGACGAAGCCCAGACACACCAGCCCCGGCACCAGCGACAGCAGCACGCGCACGCCAAGCTTCTGCGCCACCCGGCCGGTGATGAACAGCTGCGCGGCCAGGGCACCGCCCTGCACGACGAAATCGATCACCCCGAACACCCTGACCTGCGCGGCTCGATCCGGAAACAGCTCGGCCACCAGGCGCGCCTGCTCGAAGTAGAGAAAGGTGCTCACCGAAGTCAGCAGCAGGATGAAGGCGCCGATGCCCAGCAGGTAGCGCGACCTCAGCATCCGCGTCAGCCCGCTGAAGGGATTGCCCGGCACCGGTCGCCGTGGGCTCTCGCTGGGCAGCGCTCCCGGTCGCCCGGCCCCCTGGCGCTCACGCCAGCTCATCAGGTAGCGCTTGAGCCCCATGGCCGCGCCTAGCAGCAGCGCAGCCATCAGCATCAGGCCCGACTCGCCGACGACGCCAATCAGCACGGTACTGAGCAACGGCCCGCACAGGCCACCGACACTGGCACCGGCGGCGACGAAGGCGAACAGGCGACGCGCCTGGGCCGCATCGAACACATCGGCCATCAGGCTCCAGGCCACGGAGACGACGAACAGGTTGTAGACCGAAATCCACACGTAGAACACCCGTGCCAGCCACACGCTGTCGTGATCGACACGAAACAGCAGGACGAAGGCGAGCAGGTTGAGGCAGAAGAAACCATATACCCAGTCGATGAAATGGACGCGCGGGACTTTCGAGTTGAGCCAGGCGAACAGCGGCACGGCCAGCAGCATGACGATGAAGGTGGCGGTGAACAGCCATTGCAGATTGTTCACCCCGCCGGTGATGCCCATCGCCTCGCGTATGGGCCGCAGCATGAAGTAACCGGCGAACAGGCAGAAGAACAGGGCGAAGCCTGCCAGCACCGCCGCCAGCTCTTCACCTTCGGCGTTGATTGCCCGCGCCAGGCGCTGCGTGAGCGCCTGCATCTCAGGCGAACAGCTCGATGATGCGCTGGCGTTGCGCCGCGTCGGGCAGACGACCCTGGCCGGCAAGAATGTTATCGGCCATGTAGCGCGGGTTGGAAGTGGCCGGAATCACCGCCGTCACCGCCGGGTTGGCGAGGATGTACTTGAGCATCAGTTGTGCCCAGGAGGTGGCATCCAGATCCACGGTGGCCCAGTCGGGCAGGTTTTTGCCACGCACCCGGTCGAACAGCGCGGAACGCTGGAAGGGCCGGTTGATCAGTACCGCGATACCCTTGTCGGCGCAGTAGGGCAACAGTTCGCGCTCGGCGTTGCGCTCACCGATGGAGTAGTTGAACTGGACGAAATCCACCGGCTCCTGGCGCAACACCTCGAGCAGCCGCTCGTGGGCGGAGTCCAGATAGTGGGTCACGCCAATGTAACGCACCCGGCCCTGCTCCTTGAGTTCGCGCAGCAGACCGAGCTGAGTGCGGGTGTCCTGCAGGTTGTGCACCTGCATCAGGTCGATGGTGTCGGTGCGCAGGGCAGCGAAGCTGGCCTCGACCTGCCGCTCACCCGCCGCCCGCCCGGTGGCAGAAACCTTGCTGGCCAGGAACAGCCGTTTGCGCATGCCGTCTTCAGCCGCCAACGCACCACAGACCGCCTCGGCGCGTCCATAGCTGGGCGCGGTGTCCACCAGGCTGGCGCCGCCATTGACCAGGTTGCGCAACACCGCTCGCAACGGATCCAGCGCCTTGTCGTCCAGCGCCACATCATGGGTTCGCGACGTTCCCAGGCCAATGGCCGGCAGCATTTCGCCACTGCTCGGTATCGCGCGCGCGAGCAAGGGGGCGGCGGCGAAGGCGGATGACGGCAACCAGGGCATCAGGGCGGCGAATGCCGCCAGGCTGGCACTGCCGTGAAGGAATCGACGACGGCTGGGCATGGCGTGGCTCCTTTGAGAACGGCGCGGGGATCGATTCGTTATAGGCACAGACCACGCTCAGACCAAGGCATTACAACTGCTTCGGGGCATGGGAGGAAGGCAGGCAAATGGCTGTAGCCCCGTCATGACGGGACGCAGAGAAGAGTGGGAGGCGCTACCGGTGCAATATCCGGTAACCAAAAACGCCGCTGCGCCAGGGCGGGGGTAACGGCGCAGCGGTAGGGAAATCGGTCAGGCAGCGCGCGAAGCGGACTCGCTGATCAGCATGCCGTGGGAGACGAGATAGCAGCGGTGTCCGTTCTGCAAGGTCAATGGATTACGACTGGCGATGATCCAGCCCTTGCTCAGCAATTGCTCGATATGAGCCCGCAGTGCAGGTAGATGGCGCTGTTCCTTCATAGCCGACCTCTCGTTGAATGGGTGACGCAGCACCCGCTGGTTCATCCGTGATACAGATCGCAAAAGTGTAGTGGCGTAATGCCAGGAAAGTAAGCGGCGCGATTGTGCAACTTTTTGTAGGACATTCGCCATACCCCTTTCGAATCAGGACCGTGCCAAGGCCGTTCGCTGCGTGCTCTGCGGCGTGGAAAACAGCAGATAGCCATCCTCCAGCCTGCCGTAGCGCAGCAGCGCCAGATCGAGCAGATAGTTCTGATGAAGCTTCCAGGGTACCCGGTCGCCCTGCGCCGGCAGCAGATGCGCGGCCCGCTCGATGTAGCCCGACTGCAGATCGAGAAAAGGCTCCGGACGCACTGAGCCATCGGTATCGCGCGGGGTCACCTGACGCATGCCGATGGCATCCATGTGGCGAATCAGACGGCAGAAATACTCGCTGGAAAGGTCGGCCTTGAGCGTCCAGCTGGCATTGGTGTACCCCATCACCACCGCCAGGTTGGGCAGGTCGCGCAGCATGATGCCGCGGTAGCCCATGCTCTTCGGCGCCTCGAACGGCGCACCATCGACACTTACGGTAACTCCCCCGAACAGCTGCAATTGCAGGCCGGTGGCGCTGACGATCACGTCGGCGGCCAGTTCCTCGCCGTTCTTCAGGCGAATCCCCTGCGCGGTGAAGCGCTCGATCTCGGCCGTGACCACCTGCGCCTTGCCCTGGCGCAGCACGCGGAACAGGTCGCCGTCAGGCACCGCGCAGACACGCTGATCCCAGGGTTTGTAGGTCGGGCTGAAGTGGCGCGGATCGACCGTGCCCAACTGACGCCGCACCAGCCCCAGCAGAATACGGCGCACCAGGTTGGGGAAACGTTTGGCGAGCTTGTAGAAGACCAGTTGCAGGGTCACATTGCGCCCGCGCGCCAGGCGATACACCCATTTCTCGGGCAATACGCGGCGCAGTGCGTTGGAAAGACCATCGCGCTGCGGCAGGTTGATCACGTAGCTGGGCGAACGCTGCAACAGGGTGACCTGCGCCGCGCGCTCGGCCAGGGCCGGTACCAGGGTGACGGCGGTGGCACCACTGCCGATCACCAGCACGTGCTTGTCGCTGTAGTCGAAACCCTCCGGCCACAGCTGCGGGTGGATGAAGGTACCCTGGTAGTCCTCGCGTCCGATGAAATCCGGGGTGTAGCCGGCCTCGTAACGGTAGTAGCCGGTGCACATCATCAGGAACTGGCAGCTCATGCGCAGCGGCTCGCGCTCGTCGTCACGCCGAACCAGCAGTTGCCAGGTGGCGCTGGCACTGCACCAGTTCGCCTCGAGCACCTTGTGCCGATAACGTATCAGCCGGTCGACGCCATGCTCGGTCGCGGTCTGCTCGATGTAACGGCGGATCGAGGGGCCGTCGGCGATGGCCTGCGGATCGCTCCAGGGCTTGAAGTTGTAGCCCAGGGTGTACATGTCCGAGTCCGAACGGATGCCCGGGTAGCGAAACAGATCCCAGGTGCCGCCCATGGCCTCGCGGCCTTCGAGAATGGCGAAACGCTTGCCCGGGCACAGTCGCTTGAGGTGGCAGGCAGCACCGACACCGGAAAGGCCGGCACCGATTATCAGGACATCCAGATGTTCCACGGACATGACGCACGCTCGCGACACTGAAACGATGAGCATTACCTTAGTCGACGCGACTGTCATCCGTCCTTTGGTGTGGTCAGGCAGGCACTGTCTCGCGATACAGGTACAAGGGCCTCCCGCTGCGAGAGTAACCTCAACGACTGATTGCCATCCCCCGCCCCGTCATGCGCACCCGCACACCATGGGTTTGCGCGAGCATGGTCAGTGCCAGCTTCAGATCGTTTACAGGAAAAGTGCCGGAAACGAGCAGACCATCCAGCGAAGGATCAACCACGATGATCCCGTGGTCGTAGCGCATCAACTCCTGCACCCACTGTTGCACTGGCATTTCGTCTGCCAGCAGAAGGCCGTCGAGCCACGCCGGAGCCGCACGGGTGATGCGCTCTCGGAGGCCGATCCGGTCGCTGCGAAAACGCACCTGCTGCCCTGCGTTGACGATGCCGGCGCCTGCAATGTCGCCGGTGCCGCCCGGTCTTGCCTGAACAGCGCCTTCGTATACGGCCAGCAGCGTCTCACCGTCGAACTGACGAACATTGAACGTGGTTCCCAGTGCCCGCATCAGGCCCTGCTCGGACTGCACCAGCAGCGGACGCGGCGGGACATGCGAATCCGTTCCTGATCGAAGGTAGATCTCGCCACGGCGCAGATGCAGCAGACGCAGGTCGCTGGAGAAATGTACGGTCAGTGCGGTATCCGTGTTGAGCAGAACCTGAGTGCCATCCTCGAGTGTGGCGTCATGGCGCTCACCGAGCGCGGTGAGGTAATCCGCATCCATCGCCTTGCGCCGCTCGAACGCGCGCCAGGACAACAAACCCAGTGGCGCCGCGCCGATCAGCACCAGCAGGGTACGCATCACCGTGCGTCGTGCGCAGGCATCGGGTCTGGCCAGCGTCCGCCTGGCCAACGATGGGGGCAGGTTCTCGATACGTTCGAGCAATCGCAGTGCCCGCTTCCAGGCCCGCTCATTCTCGCTGCTGTGCTGTCGCCAACGTTCGAATTCAGCCTGCTGTGCCGGGGCCAGCGGTCCTTCCTGCAATCGCACCAGCCAATCTGCCGCCTGCGCGAGAGCGCCTGGATCGATAGCGGCATCCCTCGCCTTCCCGGGTTCATTCATCGTTCATCTGGCTCAGGCACATCAGATAGGCCTCATGGATGTACTTCTTGACCGTGGGAAGTGCGATACCCAGAGCACGTCCGATGTCCTTGTACTTCATGCCATCGAGGGTTGCCATCAGGAATGCCTGCCTGACGGGTTTGCGTAGCCGATCGAGCACGGCATCGATCTCGTACAGCGTCTCGATGATGAGGCTCTGCTCTTCCGGAGAGGGCTGCTGGAGTTCAGGCAGAAGCGCCAGGGCCTCCAGCCAGGCAAGCTCCAGCGACTGCCTGCGCCACCAACTGACCAGAATGCAATGGGCAACCCTGGTCAGATACGCGCGCGGCTGCCTGATGGAGTCGATCTGAAACCTGTTGCGACTGCTCAGGATACGCAGAAAGACATCCTGAGCCAGATCATCCGCAACACACGCCGCCGCAGGCTGCAACCTATAGGCCAACCACCTGCGCAGCCACATATGGTTCTCGAGGTACAGCGCCGTAACACCGGCATGCTCGGCACAAGGAATCGGAGACCTGGACTTGGCCATCATGGGAACTCGCTAGATCGCAAATGCAAATAGTTATCACTAACGAATCTGCAATGCAATCCTGCCAGGCAGGATCAGAGAACCCTGGCGAGCCGCATATACCTTTTTCGATCTCATGCGACAGAGGAGGTGAAAGCCCGCAATCACTGACGGGCTGCATGCCTTGCAAGAGAGAGAACCATGCCGTCCTCCTGTCATATGTCTGCCGACCCCAGCCATTCGCGGCCCTCCCCATCACTGTCCGTCATGGCCTGTGCGGCTTGCCTCTGCACATTGCTCTGTGGCGGCTCGATCGAGGCCAGCCCTGCCGAGCCAGCCCAGGCCAGGGTCACGCCGCTTCTGGACAATGAAACGATCCATGACTACAGCATCGCCGAGGGGGCGCTGGGCACATCCCTGGGGCTCTTCGCCGAGCAGTCGGGCCTGCTTCTGAGCTTCGATCCGCAATGGGTTCGCGGCCACATGGCGCCAGCACTGAATGGCCGCTACACCGCGCGCGACGGCCTGCAACGCCTGCTGGAAAACGTCGAACTGCATGTGGTTGCAGGATCACCCGGTACCTACATGCTGTTACCACAGGGGCGCGCGCCGAGCGATGTGACCACACTGCCGCCAGCCATCATCCGGGGTTCGGAGTTGGACAGTTACAGTGAGCCTCGCAGCTCCGTACACCTTTCCCCTGCGGATATCGAACGGTTCGGCCAGGTTTCGACAGGCGACCTGCTCAAGGGAGTGCCTGGGGTACAGGTCGGCGACAGCCGCAACGGCGGAGGCCTGGACGTCAATATCCGAGGCGTCCAGGGACAGAGCCGTGTCGCGGTGAGGGTCGATGGTTCAGAGCAGGCGCTCGACGTATACCGGGGATACGCGGGCACTCAGCAACGCAGTTACATCGACCCGGATCTGATCAGCAGCGTGAGCATCCACAAGGGCCCCACGGTCAGGTCGGGGGCAATCGGAGGCACTGTGGATATCCAGACCATCGGTGTGAAGGACATCCTGAAAGATGACCATGACGTGGGCCTGCGCCTGACCGGGAGTATCTGGAACAACGGCGTCAAGGCAGCACATCGCAGCCGCAGTGCCCCCTCGATGGACATCGAAGACATGGAGGATCTGGAAGAGGATCACTTCCTGCTGACCACACCGCGTCGCAAGCGGGGCAAGTTGCACACGTCCCAGGCGAAAGCGGGGAGTGCCGCGTTCGCCTATACGAACGATGACCTGGACCTGGTCGCCGGGTACGCCCAACGCGGTCAGGGCAACTATTTTTCCGGCAGAAAAGGCCAGAACCGTTACCGCACCCGGGATGAGCGTGCCGATGAGATGCGTGGCGTCACAACGATCTACAAGGCAGGCGACGAAGTTCTCAACTCATCCAACCAGACCGAGTCGTACCTGCTCAAGACGACCTTGCGGCTGACTGACGAACAAAGCCTGCACCTCGGCTACCGGCGCTATGACGGCCAGGCCGGAGAAATCATGCCATCGGACATATTTCGCGACGGCACGGCGGGTATCTATCAGTACCCCCTGAACAGGATGAAGATCGATGCCTACACGGCCGGATACGACTACCAGCCACACGCCAATCCGCTGGTGGATCTGAATGCCAAACTGTGGATGACCCGAGCCAGGAGCGCCACGCTTTCGTCGGTAGAACCACCACGCTCCGAGCTCTATATCACCGATCGTGGCTGGACACGTCTGGACAACCGCCGCATCGGTGGCGAGCTGAACAACGCATCGGAACTCAAGACAGGCTACGGAGCGTTCCGACTCGACCTGGGAGGCGCACTTCAGTTCGAGAACATAGGGCCACAGAAAGGCGTACTCACGACCATTCATGACGTCAACGCCAACCGCACCCTGCGTGATGCATCACGCAGAGAGTTCAGTCTCAATGGCAAGCTGGAGTATCGCCCCATCGAGCGACTGACGTTATGGAGCGGTGGCCGCTACAGCCGTTTCCGCACGGAAGATAACGGCATCACGTCCACGGCTCGTCGCGAAGAGCGCACCTTGCGTTCCATCAGTGTGCGCAGCCCCGAGCATGGGCACATCGGCTCGATGAGATGGTTCCCCGATCAGCACGGCCAATACACGGACGCCACCGACCCGCGGCTGCACAACGGTATCGTTGCCGAAAACAGCAACTATCCGTTCGAGGGCATTCCTTTCGACGAGATCAGCGCGGCCAGAGTGCGGGTCTCTCCCCCTCGAACCATGGACACCGTCGTTGGCTATGACCATGCCGGGAAGCAGGCTCATGCCGCACAGGGCTTCTCCCCAAGCTTCGGCATCGCCTTCGAGGCGCTACCCAACGCCCTGGTCTATGCCTCCCATACCCAGGGGCTGCGTATGCCCTCGCTGTTCGAGACCAGCCGCGGCACCCTGCAAGTGAAGCCAGGCAGGAACCTGAAACCCGAGCGCTCGAATACCTGGGAAGTCGGAGGTAGCCTGATGCGCAACGATCTGCTGAAAGACCGCGACGCGTCGGCCATCCGCCTGGCCTACTTCGACAACAAGATCGTCAACTACGTCAGCCGCTACTACGACCCCACCACCAACGGAACGATGACCTTCAGCAACGCCGACAGCTATCGCACCCGCGGCCTGGAGCTGCAGTCCGACTATGACGCAGGCGGCGTCTTCGCCCATCTGTCGACGACGCACTATCTGAAAGTCCAGACCTGTGACTCGGCCTTCGCGGCAAAACTGCGTGCCAGTGCACATCAGGATCAGCCGACGGAAAACACGCCAAACTGCACATCGGGAAGCTTCATGGGCTCTTACGCCAACACCCACAACCCACCCAAACGTTCGACCAACCTGACCGTCGGCCTGCGCCTGCTCGATCAGAGCCTCACGCTCGGTGGGCGCATGACCTACACCTCCGGCCCTACCGCCAGGCAGGACGAACCCTGGCATACCGGCCCAACCACCTGGCAGATCAACTACCACCCGATAAAGGTCTACGATCTGTTTCTCACCTACAGGCTGCTCGGCGCCACCGAGCTGCGGGCCTCGGTACAGAATCTCACGGATCAGTATTACCTCGACCCTCTCGCTCAGAGCCTGATGCCTGCACCCGGGCGCACCTTGCGGCTTGGCATGCAGACGAAATTCTGAGGACGTCGACTGGCAGTGGACAGGCCATCGATGCACTCGGGAAAACCGACAGGACAGACAGAGACTTCCTCTACCCTGGCGTCGGGCTGCATCATGCGGCGCAACGCCAGAGAGAAAGATGCGTTCGCCCATGGAGCGACGTTGTGAAAGGTCATGGGCGCTGGCCTCCGTGGCGGGTCTTGCCCACGAACAACCTGCGAGAAGCGTCATGAGCCTGGCTACCTGGGAATTGCTGTCCTATATCGTCACCGTCGTGGCGCTGCCCTTCGCCATCAGCGTGTTTCTCATCGAGCAGCGCAAGGAGAGGCAGAACGAGGAAGACGCCACCTGGCAGCAGGTGTCCGATGCCTACATCGACTTTCTCGAAGTGGTGCTGGCCAACCCGGATCTGCGCCTGCGCAGCCAGCACGCCACGGCCGACCTCAGCGAAGAGCAGCAGGAGCGCATGCTGGTGATCTTCGACATGCTGGTCTCGCTGTTCGAGCGCGCCTACCTGCTGCTCTACGAGCCGAACATGGACGAGAAACGTCGGCGCCGCTGGCACTCCTGGGAGGACTACATGCGTGAGTGGAGTCGCCGCGAGGACTTCCGCCAACGCCTGCCGCAGTTGCTGCGCGGCGAAGATCCTGGCTTCGCCGCCTATATCCGGCAACTGGCCGAGGAGGAAGCCCTGGGCATCTCGTGAACGCTGCGCTGGTCGCAGACGCCTCTGCGGCGCTAAGCTGTGGCGATGACCACTCCCTACCTGACCACGCACCAGAGCAGCAGCACGGACGCCGCCAGCGGCCTGCGGCTGGGTGGTGACTGGACGCTGGCCCATTACGCCCGGCTCGAACCCCAGGTGCTGGCCCTGCGCGGGCGCCTACGAGGTGAGGAAGCCGTCGACCTGAGCGAGCTGGCCGCGCTGGATACCGCTGGCGCGGCGTTGCTGGTGGAACTGTTCGGCAGCGGGCGCCTGCGCCAGCTCAGCCAGCAGGCCGGACTCAGCGAGCAACGTCGCGCACTGTTGCTGGCCGTGGCCGATGCCATGGCCGACAGCCAACAGGCGCAACCCCCGACAGAACCGTCGGTAGTGCGCGAGGTGCTGGGGCATATCGGTGAAGTGGTCGAAAACCTGTGGCACCAGAGCCGTTCGCTGCTCGGCTTCATGGGGCTGACCCTGGCCGGCATGCTGGCAATACTGGTACGTCCGAGGCGCTGGCGCCTGACTTCGCTGGCTGCGCACCTGGAGCAATGCGGTCTGAATGCCGTGCCCATCGTCGCCCTGCTGACGTTCCTGGTCGGCGCGGTGGTGGCCTTTCTCGGCGCGACCATCCTCGCCGACTTCGGCGCCAGCATCTACACGGTGAACCTGGTCGCCTTCTCCTTCCTGCGCGAGTTCGGCGTATTGCTCACCGCCATCCTCATGGCCGGCCGCACCGCCAGCGCCTTCACCGCACAGATCGGCTCGATGAAGGCCAACGAGGAGATCGATGCAATCCGCACCCTGGGCCTCAGTCCGGTGGAACTGCTGGTGCTGCCAAGGGTGTTCGCGATGCTGATCGCGCTGCCGATCCTGACCTTCATCGCCATGCTCAGCGGCATGCTCGGCGGCGGCCTGGTGTGCGCCCTGGCACTGGACATTCCAACGACCATGTACCTGTCGATCCTGCAGGAGAGCGACCTGCTGCGGCACTTCCTCGTCGGCCTGCTCAAGGCACCGATCTTCGCCTTCCTGATCGCCCTGATCGGCTGCCAGGAGGGTTTCAAGGTCAGCGGCAGCGCGCAATCGGTGGGCGAGCACACCACCTCGGCGGTGGTACAGTCGATCTTCGTGGTCATTCTGCTCGACGCCCTGGCGGCGCTGTTCCTGATGGAGATGGGCTGGTGAGCCGGGACAAGGTCATCGAGGTGCGTGACCTGAGCAACCGCTTCGGTAGCCAGGTGGTGCACGAGCACCTGGATTTCGACCTGTATCGCGGTGAAATCCTCGGCGTGGTCGGCGGCTCCGGTACCGGCAAGTCGGTACTGCTGCGCAGCATCGTCGGCCTGCGCCAGCCCAATGCCGGCACCGTCCGGGTATTCGGCGAAGAGCTGCTGAGCCTGCCGGCCGAACGCCGCTCGCAACTGGAGCGGCGCTTCGGCGTGCTCTACCAGCGCGGTGCGCTGTTCTCGTCACTGACGGTCAGCGAGAACATCGCCCTGCCGCTGATCGAGCATGCCGGCCTGTCACGTGCGGCAGCCGAACGCCTGGCCAGGGTCAAGATCGCCCTCGCCGGCCTGCCCCAGGACGCCGGCAGCAAGTACCCCAGCTCGCTGTCCGGCGGTATGGTCAAGCGGGCCGCCCTGGCCCGTGCCCTGGCGCTCGATCCGGACATCCTGTTTCTCGACGAACCCACCGCCGGCCTCGACCCTATCGGCGCAGCGGCGTTCGACCAATTGATCCGCACCCTGAGCGACAGCCTGGGGCTGAGCGTGTTTCTGGTGACCCACGACCTGGACACCCTCTACAGCATCTGCGACCGGGTCGCGGTGCTGGCACAGAAGAAAGTGCTGGTGGCCGACCGCCTGGACGTGGTGGCTGCCACCGACGACGCCTGGATTCAGGAATATTTTCACGGCCCGCGTGGACGCGCGGCTGCACAGGCCGCCACGGCGGCAGGGAGTCGATGAATGGAACCCAGAGCCCACCATGTGCTGATCGGCCTGTTCACCGTACTCACGGTGGGCGCCGCGCTGCTGTTCGGTCTGTGGCTGAACAAGGCCGGAGCCGATCGCGCCGTCACCGACTACGAGGTGATCTTCAACGAGGCCGTCACCGGCCTGTCGCAGGGCAGCGCCGTGCAGTACAGCGGGATCAAGGTGGGTGACGTGATCAGCCTCGGCCTCGACCCGAACGACCCACGCACCGTGCGCGCACGCATTCGCATCGTCGGCCATACGCCGATCAAGCAGGATACCCGCGCCCGCCTGGCGATCACCGGGATCACCGGCCTGGCGGTAATCCAGCTGCACGGCGGCAGCCCGGAGAGCCCCCCCCTGGAGGGGCAGGACGGCCAGCCCGGCATCATCATCGCTGATCGCTCGCCGCTGTCACGGTTGATGGCCAACGGTGAAGACCTGGTGAGCAGCATCACCCGCCTGCTCAACCGAGCCAATCGCATCCTGTCGCGCGAGAACGCCGACCGGGTGTCGCGTACTCTGGAGAATCTGGAACAGGCCACCGCCGGCATTGCCCAACAGCGTGACGAACTCAGCGCCGCCCTGCAGCAGGCTGGCGCGGCCACACGCGAAGCGGCCGAACTGATGCGCACGGCCAATCGCCTGCTCGATGGCCAGGGCAGCCAGGTACTGGCAAATGCCGAACGTCTGATGGCCTCGCTGGAACGCAGCAGTCGCAATATCGAGGAGCTGTTGCAGAACAACCGCAGCGCACTGGACAACGGCATGCAGGGCCTCGGCGAACTGGGCCCTGCGATCGGCGAACTGCGCGACACCCTCGGAGCCCTGCGCGGCTTCTCCCGCCGCCTGGAGCAGGATCCCACCGGCTACCTGCTGCGCAACGACAGCATCAAGGAGTTCCAACCATGAAGCGTCTGTCCCTGCTGCTGGCCGCCGGCCTGCTCGGCGCCTGCTCGATCCTGCCGCAGAGTGAACCGCTGGATATCTACCTGCTACCGGCCAACACGCTGCCCGCGCAGACGCAACGCGTCGACTGGTCATTGCGGGTGAGCAGCCCGATCAGCAACCAGTTGCTCGACGGCACGCGCATCGTCGTGCTGCCCGAGCCTGGGCGGGTCAACACCTACCAGGGCGTACGCTGGAGCGAACGCACATCGCAGTTGCTGCGCGGCCGCCTGCTCGATGCCTTCCAGGACGATGGCCGCATCCAGGCGCTGAGCAACGATGAACAGCGCCTGCAAGCCGACCTGGAGCTGGTCAGCGATCTGCGCAGCTTCCACAGCCAGTACCGCGACGGCGTCCCCGAGGTACTGATCCAGCTGGATGCGCGCCTGGTGGATGCACGCGATCAGCGCATCCTCGCCAGCCGCCGTTTCAGCGTCAGCCAGGCGGCGAGTGATACCTCGATCGACTCGGTGGTGGCCGCCTTCGGCCAGGCGGGAGATCGCCTGTCACGCGAGCTGGTGGACTGGACGCTGGCCGAAGGACAACGCGCTACCCCGTAGGGTGCGCTGCGCACACCGAACCCGAGCGCCGATGGTGCGCACGGCGCACCCTATGCCCCCAACCAATCGCGCACTTCGGCGTAGGGGTAGTCTTCCAGGGCAGCGAAGCCGGCCAGCTGGCGTGCCTTGAGCCTGGTGAACAGGGGCGTGGTCACGCCGCAGAGAAAACGCGTCAGACACTCCTGGCTCGGCGCGAGCCCGGCATGCTGCCGGTGTTTCTCGACGAAGGCGGCGCACAGCGCCTGCGCATCACGACCGCTCAACGGCGGCAGCTCGGGCGCTGGCGGCAGACTCGCGACATGCCCACGGCACACCGAGCAATGCCCGCAATGCTCGGGTGCCTGCACATCACCGAAGTACAGTGCCAGGCGCCGGCTCAGGCATTCGCGGCTCTCGAACAGCGCGAGCATGGCCTGGATGCGGGCGATCTCGCTGGCCTCATGGGCGCGAAAGTGCGCATGCAGATCATCCGCCTGGGCTTCGACATCGAAGTCGCCATCGAGCACGGCGTAGACCTCGGTCATCTGCCTGCTTTCCAGCTCGACCCAGCCCTTTTCCTGGAAGTAGTCCAGCGCCTTGATCACCCGCGCACGCTCGGCGCCATGGTCGCGGTAAAGCACGTCGAAATCCAGGGTGTACCAGGTGCGCGCGCGACGCGAACCGACCAGGACGGTCTCGACGAACTGGCGCCGCTCGCCCTCGAACTTCGCCAACAGCGTGTCCTCGTCGTTCAGCAGCAGCTTGAAGCGGTACTCGGCGAAATAGGCATAACGCGGCGCGATGATGCCGCGCAGTTCGAGCTGCACCAGCAAGGTCTTGAGCGGCAGCGCACGGATGTTGCTCTGCTCGGAGAGCTGACCCGGCATCAGCTCCCACTGCCCTCCCGTACCGACCGCACGCAGGTCATCGAGCACGGCGCGAATCCCGCTCAGCTCCGGGGTGTCGCCGTAGACGAAGTTCTCCAGCACGTTGAGACCGTCACGACTGGCCAGCACCAGGCAGTCGGAACCCTGGCCGTCACGCCCCGCACGACCGATTTCCTGACTGTAGTTCTCCACCGACTTGGGCAGGTCGAAGTGCACCACGTTGCGGATGTCGCGCTTGTCGATGCCCATGCCGAAGGCGATGGTGGCGACGATGCACGCCAGCTCGCCAGCCATGAAACGCCGCTGGATCGACTCGCGCACCTCATGTGCCATGCCGGCGTGATAGGCGCTTGCGGCCAGGCCCTGGCTCCGCAGGCGTTCGGCGACCTGCTCGGCAGTCTTCTGCTGGGTGACATAGACGATGCTCGCCTGGTCGCGACGCGGCGCCAGCCATTGCTGCAGACGCTGCAACCTGAGTCCGCCAGGAACAGGCTCGACCAGCAGATCGAGGTTGGCACGGTAGAAACCGGTGGTGACCACATCAGCTTCGGCAATGGCGAACTTGTCGCGCATGTCGGCGATGACTTTCGGCGTGGCCGTGGCAGTGAGCAGCAACACCTGGCCAATACCGAACTGGCGCTGGTAGTCGGGCAGCTTGAGGTAGTCCGGACGGAAGTTGTGGCCCCATTCGGAGATGCAGTGAGCCTCGTCGACCACCAGCAGGGAAACCGGTACCTGGGCGATGAAACTGCGAAAGCGCTCGTTCTTCAGACGCTCCACCGAGATCATCAGGATCTTCAGCTCACCGCTGCGAGCACGACTCATGACCTCAGCGACCTGCTCGCGACTCTGCGCCGAATCGATGCTGGCAGCCGCGATGCCATGGGCATGGAGGAAGGCCAGTTGATCCTGCATCAGCGCCAGCAGCGGCGAGATCACCAGGGTCAGATGCGGCAGGTGCAGCGCCGGCAGCTGATAGCACAGGGACTTGCCCGAGCCCGTGGGGAAGATCGCCGCCGCCGAACGACCGTCGAGCACGGCACTGATCACCGTTTCCTGACCAGGACGCAGCCGATCGAAACCGAAGACACGCTTGAGGGTGGACATCTGCTGTCACTCCGTTGAAGCAACCACACGCTTCAAGCCTACCGAAGCTTGTAGGGCGGGTGAAACCCGCCACTTCTGGCCACGGCGGGTTTCACCCGCCCTACGCGGCACCCAGCCTCCAACAACGACAGAGCCGCCCGAAGGCGGCTCTGTCAGAACGTGGCGCGAGCTTACAGCTGCGGGCCGGCGTTCTTGATGGCGTCACTGACATCGAACTTCTGGAAGTTGTCGATGAACAGTTTGGCCAGGCCCTTGGCGGCTTCGTCGTAGGCGTTCTTGTCTGCCCAGGTGTTGCGCGGGTTGAGCAGGCTGGTTTCGACGCCCGGAACCGACTTCGGCACATCCAGGTTGATGATCGGCAGGTGCTCGGTCTCCGCACCGATCAGTGCACCGCTCTGGATCGCAGCGATGACACCACGGGTGGTCGGGATATTGAAACGCTTGCCGACGCCGTAGCCACCGCCAGTCCACCCGGTGTTGACCAGGTAGACCTTGGAGCCGAAGGCATTGATGCGCTTGATCAGCAGCTCGGCGTACACACCGGCCGGACGCGGGAAGAACGGAGCGCCGAAGCAGGTGGAGAAGGTCGACTTGATGCCGCCGCCCGAACCCATCTCGGTGGAACCGACCAGCGCAGTGTAGCCGGACAGGAAGTGGTAGGCCGCCTGCTCGTTGTTGAGGATCGACACCGGCGGCAGTACGCCGGTCAGGTCGCAGGTCAGGAAGATCACCGCGTTGGGCTCACCGCCCAGGTTCTTCTCGCTGCGCTTCTCGACGTACTCCAGCGGGTAGGCCGCGCGGCTGTTCTGGGTCAGGCTGTCGTCGGAATAGTCCGGGACACGCGCTTCGTCCAGCACGACGTTTTCCAGCACGGCGCCGAACTGGATGGCTTTCCAGATCACCGGCTCGTTCTTCTCGGACAGGTCGATGCACTTGGCGTAGCAGCCGCCTTCTACGTTGAACACCACGCCCTCGCCCCAGCCGTGCTCGTCGTCACCGATCAGGTAACGCGATTCGTCGGCGGACAAGGTGGTCTTGCCGGTACCGGACAGACCGAAGAACAGGGTCACATCACCCTCTTCGCCAATGTTGGCGGCGCAGTGCATCGGCAGCACGTCCTTTTCCGGCAGCAGGAAGTTCTGCACGGAGAACATGGCCTTCTTCATTTCACCGGCGTAACGCATACCGGCGATCAGCACCTTCCTGGCAGCGAAGTTGATGATCACGCAGCCATCGGAGTTGGTGCCATCACGCTCCGGCACGCACTCGAAGTTGGCGACGTTGAGCACTTGCCACTCGGTGCGGCCAGCCGGGTTGTAGGCAGGCGGGTTGATGAACAGCTGACGGCCGAACAGGTTTTGCCAGGCAGTGGCGGTGGTCATCTTCACCGGCAGGTAATGTTCTTCGGCGGAACCGACATGCACGTGGGAGACGAAGTGCTCCTGCGCGTTGTTGAACGCCTCGACGCGATCCCACAGGGCGTCGAACTTGTCGGCCGGGAACGGGCGGTTGATGTTGCCCCAGGCGATCTGCGCCTCGGTACTCGGCTCCTGAACGATGAAGCGGTCAGCCGGCGAGCGGCCGGTGCGATGACCGGTGCGAACGACCAGTGCACCGTTGGCGGCCAGTTCACCCTCGCCACGGCGAATGGCTTCTTCGACCAGTTGCGCGGCGCTGATGTTGGTGTACACGGCGTTGTTGGCTTGCGTCATGAGGGTCCCCGTCGGCCGCTGGCCGAGTCTTCCGAACGTTGTGTAGCGCAGGGGCAACTGCGCTACACGGTAAAAAAGTCGCGGGAGTATGCCAGAAAAGCGAACTGCTTGGCAGCCTCCGATCTGATAGAGAACGCCTATCGTTTAGAAAAGAACATCAATGACGCGTCTGCGACGGTGCCTCACTGCCACCGCCGGCGAACAGCTGAGCAATATCGGCAGCGTCGAATTCATAGCGCTCATTACAGAACTGGCAATCGATCACCACGCTGCCGCCCTGCTCGGCCAGCAGCAGCTCGGCATCGGCCTGGCCCAGGCTGGCCAGCGCGCTGGCCGAGCGCTCACGCGAGCAACTGCAGCGGAACTGCAGCGTCTGCTCGTCGAACAGGCGCACGTTCTCTTCATGATAGAGGCGGTGCAACAGGGTCGGGTTGTCCAGGCCGAGCAGCTCTTCGGCGGTCAGGGTATCGGCCAGGGTCAGCACATGATTCCAGCTTTCCTGGCGGGCCTCGGGCTCGGTCTGATGGTGCGGCGGCAGTTGCTGCAACAGCAGACCACGGGCGCGCTGACCGTCGGCCTTGAGCCAGAAGCGGGTCGGCAACTGCTCGGAGCTGGCGAAGTAGTTGGACAGGCACTCGGCCAGGTCGACGCCGTCGAGATCGACGATGCCCTGGTAACGCTGGCCACGAGTCGGATCGATGGTGATGGCCAGCACGCCGTTGGGCATCAGACTCTGCAACTCGGCATCGTCACCGATGCGCTCGGCGTCGTAGCGAGCGATGCCACGCAGTTCACGTGCGCTGGAGCATTCCACCATCAGCAACGACAGCGGGCCCTCCGAGCGCGCCTGCAACACCAGCAGACCGTCGAACTTGAGAGTGCCGACCAGCAGCGCGGCGGCGGCCATCAGCTCGCCGAGCAGTTGCGCCACCGGCTGCGGGTAGGCGTGCTTGGCCAGTACATGCGCATAGCTCTCGCGCAGAGCGACCATCTCGCCACGCACATCGGTGTCATCGAAGAGGAAGCGTTGACTGAAGTCGTTCATAGCGGCGGGCCCTGGTGTCTGCAAAAAAGGCTGGCGATTTTATGCACAAACGCCTGCACAACCAAGGCCCGGACGTCATGCAGCGCTGCTCGCATCGCGGGGATGGCACTGAACGACGACTGAACGGCCGCGAGGAATTCATGAGAAAGCTTCTCATTCGTGGTGGAATACGCCGGATCCGTTGCCCGATTTCCCGATGAGGCAAATGACCTTTGCCGCTATCGGGTACGCCGACAAGCGCACGCCGACCCGCAAGGCGTTCTCACGATGATTGCGAGCCCCCCAAAGGATTGACCATGCCAAGCATCAGAATCGAAGTACCCGATGAGTTTTACAAAGCCCTGATCGTCGCCGACATGATCATTCATTCCGTAAAAGGCCTGTACTGGAATGGCGCAGGCAATCAGCGTGCAGACAACAAGCCTGAAGTTCTTCCCAATAATTTTGAAACAGACCATGCCAACTTCTATCGACTGAACGCGGTTCGCCACATGGCCACCAATACCTACGGGGCACGCCCGATCCTTGACGGTATTGAAACCTACAAGCCGAGGCGCTCCGCTTTTTCTGCCCTGCAAATGGGCGTCGGCAACTGCGGAGAAAGAGCTGACCTGGCGTACGTCCTCTGTCGAGAATATTTTGACCGCTCATGGACCGTTGCCATTACCAGCGCAACGCGCACGGATCATGCCTTCGTAGTCGTCTGGAAGAACATGGAGGACATAGACATCGTCGAGAACGGACTCGGCAAACGTGTCGAGCCGATCATCGTCGTCGACCCTTGGCCCCTGAAAGCCCAGGCCCTGCTTTGGGAACACTTTTTCATTCATGACGGCTCACTGCCCAGAGACGCTCAGAACGTCTGCCATATCAATGTCAAACCCGGCAAAGGTGCGCACTTCTTCGACATGTCCCGCTTGCTTCGGTGGAAGAATTATTTCATGTCAGCGCAGTCTGGAGCCGCTGCCCTCCCCCCTGAAGCACACATGATCCCAAGTTTCACGAAAAAGGCCCTTTTCCAGAATGGCCTGGCCCCCGATGAATTCAAGAACCACCTGCTGGGGCAGTCGCCAGACATGCTTCGCAGTGCCTTCGCTGGCTGGTGTCTGAAGCAATACAACGAAACCAACCACAGCAACCTCCAACAGGTGGAACAGCTCCCCCAGCATATTCAGGTCTACATCCGGCAACACTGGGACGATCAACGTCACATGGAGGAGAAGGCTATTGCTGATCACCAATACAACCATCAGTTCGCATCCAGGAACGATAGAGTCTATGACTACCAGCCACATGCCTGAGCCTGACTCCAGTGGGCTCAAACCCGGCATCGTGCCAGCCTGGTCACTCCATTTCCCGACAGGGAAGAACAGGGGCTCTGAAAGCCAGGGAAACTCTGAAAAAGCCATCATTCCCGCGTAGGTGGGAATCCAGAACCTGCAAAATTCCTGTGCTCCGCCTTCGCGAGAGCGACGATAAATGGCTTTTTCAGAACATCCCTGGCGTCCTTGGCGGCCCGCTGCTCGGCCGACAGCGTCTCGTTATCGGCCTGGGATGGTCTGAAACAGTGGTCATCCCCACCCAGGCGGGAATGACGGGGGCTTTCGGCGTTTCCCTGGCCGAGACTGGCCAAGCGCTCGTGCGAGCCACTGCCGCACCCTCTCGGCGAACAGGCGCACATCCTCCTGGTGGCAAGCGATGCCCTGCATAAACGCCTGCACAACCACGGCCCGAACGTCATGTGAACCCGCCCTCGCCATACAGGAAAGTCCCTGAACACTGCCTGAACAAATGTTCAGCCGCCCTTGTTCCCCCGCCCTCACTGCCTATCATCCGCGCGCCAGGGTGAGCCAGGTCATCAATCTGCAAAGGGACTTTCCATGTCGAGCACATTCATCAATCGCCACTGGCGCCCGCGCGCCATGCTGGTCTGCCATGTCGTGGCCATCGCGCTGCTGGTCAGCTGGATATGGCAGCCCACTCGCGACCTGTGGGATGCCTTCGACCTGTGGCTGTTCAAGCTGCTCAACGACCCGGTGCATGCCGCCGGCCTGTGGGCCAGGGTCTGGGCCATCGGCAGCATGCGCCCGGTCGACGCCGGTGTCGGCCTGGTGATGCTGGCAGTGATGCTCAAGGCGAACCTGGTCTTCGACGGCCCGCAGGTTCGCCGCGCGCTGTATGCCTTTCTCACCGCCCTGATCACCCTGCTTTTATTGCGCGTGGGCTTCGCCGAACTGGTCAAGGCCCTAGGCTGGCAGCGTCCGAGTGCTTCGCTGGTGGTCGAGGGCAGTGCACGCCTGACCGAACTGTTTCCGGCCTGGGAAGCGCGCTGGGATCTCAAGGACAGCGCCAGCCGCAGCTTCCCTGGCGACCATGCCTCGGTACTGCTGATCTGGGCGTTGTTCATGACCTTCTTCGCCCGCAACTGGCGCCTGCTGCTGGTCTGGGCGATCGCCGTGATCGGCATGCTGCCGCGCCTGGTAGCTGGCGCCCACTGGGGCTCGGATGCCTTCGTCGGCGGCGTCTTCCTGAGCCTGCTGGCACTGGCCTGGGGTTGCCATACCCCTCTCGGCTACCACGCCAGCGAATGGCTGGAGAGGATCACCCTGCCGATCACCTCGCGCCTGACCAGGCTACCGCTGCTGGGCAACCTGAGCATCGTCAGCGGCCGCTGACCGACATTGGGGCAGGGTGCGCCATGCGCACCGCGAAGACCGCAAAGCTTGCCTGGTGCGCACGGCACACCCTGCGAAAAACCGTCCGGCCGACAGTTGATCGGTGGCGTAACACGAGGCGGCTCCGCGACCCCCTACTCTTCATCCGCCCAGGGATGGCGCAGACCTCCACCCTGCTGTTCGTTGAACTGGTGAATCTGCCGGCGCTGCTTCTTGCTCGGTCGGCCCTCGGTCTGCACACCGAGCGCGCCAGCCTTGCGCAGCGCCGCAGCCTGTTCGCGGCGTGCGATGCTTTCCTCGGTCTCGCGATAGAGCAACTGCGCTTCGGGGGCGCCACGGCGGACGCTGGAGAGCGCCAGCACGACGACTGTACGTTCATCGAAACCGGTGCGCAGCACGTATTCATCGCCGATCTTCGGCTCCTTGCCAGGCTTGCAGCGCTCGCCACGGTGGTGCACCTTGCCACCTTCTATGGCCGCCTTGCACAGGGCACGGGTCTTGTAAAAGCGTGCAGCCCACAACCACTTGTCCAGGCGAATCCTGTCGTCGTCTTTCTCGCTCATTTCACACTCTGTTGGTTTCATCCATCACGCGCGCGCACTGCCTGATGCAGTTGTCACACGGCGCATCTAGAATGCGCGGAATCATAGGCCCTGTCAGTCACGGGGGAACACTGTCGTTTTGAACAGCATCGACCCACTCAGCGTGATCGGCCTGCGTGAATGGATCAACCTGCCGCAGCTCGGCATCGTTGGTCTGCGCGCCAAGATCGACACCGGTGCCAGCACCTCCAGCCTGCATGCCAGCGACATTCAACCTTTCCAGCGTGACGGCGAGGACTGGGTACGCTTCACCGCCTACCTGGGTACTCAGGTGCAGCGTCGCCATCGCTGCGAAGCGCCCCTGGTGTCGGTCAAACGCATCAAGAGTTCCAACGGCCAGGTACAGAACCGCTACGTGATCCGCACCGAACTGGCCCTGGGTAATCGCCTGTGGCCGGTGGAGTTCACCCTGGCCTGTCGCAAGACCATGCGTTACCGCGTATTGCTCGGATCCAAGGCACTGGTCACCGGGCATCTGCTGGTCAACCCGGCGCTCAGTTACGTACAAGACAAACCCGCCCTGCCTCCCTCACTCCCAGGTGTCCAATGAAGATCGCCGTGCTGTCGCGCAACCCGCGCCTGTATTCCACTCGCCGTCTGGTGGAGGCCGGCCAGCAGCGCGGTCATGAAATGGTGGTCATCGACACCTTGCGCGCCTACATGAATATCGCCAGCCACAAACCGCAGATCCACTATCGTGGCCAGGCCATGGAGGGGTTCGATGCGGTGATCCCGCGTATCGGCGCCTCGGTGACCTTCTATGGCTGCGCGGTGCTGCGCCAGTTCGAGATGATGGGTGTGTTCCCGCTCAACGAGTCGGTGGCCATCAGCCGCTCGCGGGACAAGCTGCGCGCGCTGCAACTGCTTTCGCGCAAGGGCATCGGCCTGCCGGTGACCGGTTTCGCCCACTCGCCGGACGACATTCCGGATCTGATCCAGATGGTCGGCGGTGCGCCTTTGGTGATCAAGGTGCTGGAAGGCACCCAGGGCATGGGCGTGGTACTCGCCGAGACGACCAAGGCGGCCGAGTCGGTGATCGAGGCCTTCCTTGGCCTCAAGCAGGACATCATGGTGCAGGAGTACATCAGCGAGGCCGGCGGCGCCGACATTCGCTGCTTCGTGGTCGGTGACAAGGTGATCGCGGCGATGAAGCGTCAGGCCAAGCCCGGCGAGTTCCGCTCCAACCTGCACCGTGGCGGCAGCGCCAGCCTGATCAAGATCACCCCGGAAGAACGCATGACCGCCGTACGCGCCGCACGGGTGATGGGCCTGAACGTGGCCGGCGTGGATATCCTGCGCTCCAACCACGGACCGCTGGTGATGGAGGTGAATTCCTCGCCGGGACTGGAAGGCATCGAAGTGACCACCGGCAAGGATGTCGCGGGGATAATCATCGAGCACCTGGAAAAACACGCCGAGCCAGGCCAGACACGTACCAAGGGACGTGGCTGACGGGCGGACGGCAGCGCCGCCCGCTCCAGGTCAATGGCGGGTCGCTTCACCGTCCCGAGGCTGGCCGAGTTTTTCCTGCACGTGGGATTCGAACAGGGCATTGGCGTTACCCAGCGAAATCAGATGGGCATAGATCCAGCCCAGGAAGCCGCTCCTGTGCAGCTCGACCACGACGTCATCGGCCAGCGCCAGGAACTTCTCTTCGTCCACGGCCAGGAAGTCACTCAGCACGAAGCTTTCGCCACTGCTGTGGGTCAGCTTGAAGGTGCGAGGCTGCAGCAGCTCCAGCTCATGCAGTTTTTCCACGAAGGCGCGGGTACGCTCCATCTCCGCCGAGAAGTTCTGCAGGAACTGGATCATTTCGTCGAGGAACTCGCTGTTGCCGCCATCTTCGACGAACAGTTCACGCCCTTCGTCCTGGTTCCAGCCCGCGAACGCGGCGTCGAAGCAGACGGTGAGCTTGTCGGCCTCGTCCTGGGCGAGGACGAAGGGATAGCGGCGCACGAACGCCGGCACGTAGTTGTTGGCACGCCACTGCCGGCTGTCTTCGAGGAAGGCATTGTGGCCTTCCTTGAGGCCGAGCAGCGCGATGGGGGCCGTCTGGGCGCCGCTGCCGATGAAGAGAATCGGGTAATGGCGCGAAGCCTGGAAGAACTCCAGACCGGCCAGCGGAACCAGGTGTGTCTCGGCGGCGAAATCGCAGTTGTCCGCCTGCTTGAGCTTCAGTGCACGGTGCTGCTCACGATTCAGCGCCTTGATGTCCTTGTAGAGCAACAGGGTGGTCATGGGTGTTTCTCCTGATGTTTGGTTGAGTTTCAACGAATGACGATCTGGGCCAGCAACTGGCTCGAATCCTGGTCGGCAACGACATCCTTGAAGGTGCTGGCGGCAATCAGGCTCAGGCTCACATGGCGTCCCCAGTTCATGTTCAGCCCCACCCCGCCACTCTGCAGATCGACATCGGCCACCCCCAGCTCCATCGCACGCCCGGCGTCGAGGAAGATGAAGGGCTGCCAGCGCTCGCCGATGCGCCAATGCGCCTCCAGATTCAGCACGACGCCCCAGGGCGAGGAAATGATCCCCGGGTCATAGCCGCGCACACTGCTGACCCCGCCGAACTGGTAGTACAGCGACGCCGGCAGTTCCTCGGGGCTGGCTGCATATTGCCAGCCCAGGCGTGTCACGAATTCGAACCGACTGGCCACGGGCCGAACCAGATAGGCCTCGCCGTTGGTCAGGAAATAGCTGCCGCCTTCGCCAGTCACCGCGTTGTCCACCGAGGCCTGACGCAGGCGTTGCTCATAGCTCAGGTACCAGGTATCGCCCCGGTACTCCACCTGCCCGCGCAGAAAGACTTCATTGCTGTCGAGTTCGCTGAGCTGCAAGCCTTCCAGGGTGTTTTCCGAGTGCTGCTGGCTATAACCCAGGCCGGTCAGCCACAACCAGCGCTCGCTGCCCCACCAGGGTTGATCGAAGCCGAGCGTGTAGCTGCGCGACTCCCCTTCGATGTTGAGCGCAGCCAGGGGCCCCTCTTCGATGGTCAGCGTGTTGCTGCCGAACTCGCCGTAGAGCACCCCGTTACTGCGGTTGACCGGCGCGCTGTAACGAAAGCTCGCATACCGCGAGCCTGCCGAGGACACCAGCAGCAGGTTCGCTGCATCGGCCAGGCCGAACGGCGAGAACCAGCTCAGGCTGCCCCCGACCTGCTCGCGTCCGGTGCCGACGTTGCCATAGTTGTTGGCGAACAGCGAACCACTCAGGGCGCCTGGCTCGATGGCCTCGAGGTCGATGCGGGTGGTGCCGAAGCGGGTGCCGGGCGCCAGGTTGGCGGTCATCTGCGGGCCCGTCGTGGTGGCGTTGAAACGCTGGATGGCCGTCATCAGGGCAGGACTGTCCAGCACCTCGCCGGGGCTGATCGCCACTCGATCGGTGTAGAAATCCTCTCGCACCCGCACGGGAGGCGAGCGCCAGGTGACACTGTCGACCCGGGCCTCGACCAGCACCACACGCAGCACCCCGTCCTCCAGGGTCTGTGCCGGAATGATGGCCCGGGCCGTGAGCTGGCCGGACGCCTCATAGCGTGCGTTGACCGCCCGAAGCAGGGCGTTGAGATCGGAGAAACCAATAGGTCGTCCGACATAGCCGCTGGCGATGCGCTGCAGCTCGTCGCGGTCCAGGTACACCGACGCGTTGAAGGTGATGCCACGCAACTCGAACGACTCGCCGGTCTCGGGCAGCGCCTGGGTTTCCGGCATGTCGCCTCTCAGCGCCGGCACCTCCTGGCGGCGCGCCCGTTCTTCGATCGCCTGGCGCTCGCGCAGGCGCTCCTGCTGCTGACGCTGCAGGGACGGGTCGACCCATCCCTCCACGCCCTGTGGCAAAGGCTGCTGCGCGCAGGCCAGCCCCGAGAGCCCGGACAAGGCCAATACACGCAGCCAATCCCTGATACTGCCTACAACGACCACTGTGTCACCTCTTGCGCATCGTCCTTCAGCATGTCGCGTGCGCCGAAGTCCAGGTTGATCTGCATGTCCACTGGCTGGCCGATCCAGGCCGGTGTCCACGACAACGCCGGCAGTTGGGGCAGGCCAAAGCGCAGCAGAACCTCACCCAGGCGCGCCGCGGTGTAACCCGGGGAGCTCATCTGCTGGGCGTAACGTGCCGCCGAGATACCCTGGTACTCCACACCCTGGGCACCGTCGTGGTTCTCGCTGAAGTTCGGTACCAGCACCTGATGGCTGATCTTGCGATGCAGCACATAGGCGTCGGTGCGCGTGATCAGCGCGTCCTGTTGCAGACGGAACGCCTTGTCGTGCTCGTACAGCTGCACGTCGGCCTCACGGAGGTAAGCCGGGCTGGCATTATCCAGGCGGATCTTCGCCTGGGCGGTGTCCAGCCAGAGACGCTCGACACCTGCCGCATCCTGGATGTCGACGAAGTCGGCGCTGGTCACGAGGGTGCTGTCGGCCACGTAGAGGCGTGGCGCAAGGATGCGACTGGCGGCCATGGTCATGTCCAGGCGCTCGGCCAGGTCGCCACCACGACTGCCCTCGATCCACAGGTCGAGCTGACCGGCTCCGGTGTGGCGACCATAAAGACGCGCTTCACGAGCGTGCACATCCAGTGCCTGGCCGATCCACAGGTCGCCGACATGAGCCAGATCGCCCGCCCACAGGCTGAGAGTGGGCGCAATCGCCGTATCGAGCACAATGCTCGCCGGAACAATCCGGCCGTCACGCACGCCGGCTTGCAGGATCGCGGCGGAGCCGCTCTGCAGGCGACCGCCATGGATGTCCAGCAGGCTGTCGAGCAGCGCCTGACCGCCGGCCAACAGGTTGTCGAAACGAATCTGCTCGTCCGCCTGCCAGTGCTGATCACCACCGCTGGTGCTGGTGCGCACCTGAATGAGTCCGCGCGAGAGCAGATCGACCCGTTGCGCCGACTCGATATCTCCCAGCAGCAGACGCTGGCCGGAGACCTCGACATTGCCATTGGCGGCTGCGATCAGCGGCGTCGAAATCGCACCGGAAGCCTTCAGCACCACGTTGCCGGCAAGGGTATCGCCAGCGTAGCTGTCCAGACCGCTGGAACGGACACCCTGGCCTACGCTGATGTCGCCATGGAGGGCTTCCAGGAGGATGTTGCCACCGGCCTCGACCGACTCGTCGATATTGATGTACTGACCCGAGCGAATGGACACGTGACGCCCAGCCTTGACGCCCTGCAGGTCGACGATGCCGCCGATGTCGAAACGCAGGTCACGGCCGGCCTCGGCGATCCCGGAAATATCCAGGTTGCCACCGATGCCCACAGTCAGGTCACGCCCGGCCTTCAGCGAGTAGTTGCGTCCGTACACGACCCTCGGCATGTTCAGATCGCCATTGGCGACGATGCCGACGTCACGCCTGGCCTCGACCACCTGACCGGTGATGTTGCCGTGCCCCTGATCCGCATCGCCCCCGGCCTGCAGGAAGATGTCCTCGAGCAGGCTCTGCGCCCGGCCGAGCGACAGGTTGCGCCCGATCAGACGCAGCTCCAGGTCGGCCTCGGCATTGCCACCGAAAATGTCGCCATCGGCCTGCGCCAGAAGATTGCCGGCGGCCTTCAGGTGCGCAGGCACCAGTTGCGCCGGGTCAGCCGGATCGACCGGCAGGCCGAAGCGGATGCTACCCAGGGAGCCGCTGGCCGTGGTCAGCGTCAGATCGGCACCACTGCGCCCGCTGGCGATGTTCAGGTCACTGCCGCTGTGCACGGTGAGCGCGCCCGCCGCACTGGCATTGCCCAGCGCCACGTGCCCGGCCGTCAATGCGAGCCACTGCTGGCGGCTATGCAACTCGTCCGCGGCGAAGGCACGCTGCGCCGCCAGCGACAGATGGCCAGTCTGGCTGACCAGTACGCCCAGATCGGCACTGCCCACAGTGAAGCGCACGTCGCCCACCACGTTCGCCTGTCCGCCCTGCCAGTCGCCGGCACCCTCGACGTCGAGGGTCTCGCCCACGTTCAGGGTGGTGTAGCGCAGGGCATCACCACTGCCGCCGGTATGACGCAGCAGCGCACGCCCCGCGACGTCGGCACGATCCAGATTCAACAGACCCGCGACCGACAGCAGCAGGTCGCCGCCGACTGACAGCGAACCCAGCGAAGAAGCACGGCCCAGGTACAACGAGGCGTCACCGCCAGTGGTCAGTTGCGCAAGCTGCAGGTCGTCGGCGACCCGAAGCACGGCCGCGTCGTGCAACCAGGCGTTGCCGATGTCGGCCGTGGCGGCTGACAGCGTCCAGCCCTGCTGGCCGACCAGGCGCTGGAGATTCAGCGCGCCGCTCAGGGTCATGTCCACCCGACCCGCCACCTCGGCGCTGTCGATCTCGGCTTCGGTGCCTTGCAGCGTCCAGGCGCCGTCGGCGTCCAGGCTGCCCAGTTGCAGGTTGCCGCCCAGGGTCATGTCGACGTCACCGCCGACCTGCGCCGAGTCGACCTGCACCGCCTGACCGTCCAGCGTCCAGGCACCACCCGCCAGCAGGCGGCCCTGACGCAGCGAACCCGAGAGAGTCTGGCTCACCGCGCCGGCCAGTTCGGCCGACTCGATGTCCGCGCTGGCAGCCACCAGGTGCCAGCCCTGCTGGCCGACCAGGCGCTGGAGACTCAGCGCGCCGCTCAGAGTCATGTCCACCCGACCCGCCACTTCGGCGCTGTCGATCTCGGCCTCGGTGCCTTGCAGCGTCCATGCGCCGCCGGCGTCCAGGCTGCCCAGATGCAGGCGGCCACCCAGGGTCATGTCGACGTCACCGCCGACCTGCGCCGAGTCGACCTGCACCGCCTGACCGTCCAGCGTCCAGGCGCCACCCGCCTCCAGGCTGCCGATACGCAGGGCGGCCTGACGACTCATGTCGATCGCACCAGCGGCCTTGATGGCCTCGACCGACAGCAGGCCCTGGCCGTCGATGCTCAGTCCGGCATTGCGGCTTTCGATATCCGCCAGGGTCACGTCACCCTGCGTGATGATGTGCTGGCTGCCGGCGCTGCGCAGGCTACCGCCTGTCACACCCCCGAGCAGTTGCAGGTAAAGCGCGCCCGTGCCGCTGTCGACCTGCAACTCACGCGCACCGAGGGTGACGGATCGTGCCGCAGCCCCGACGTCGCCCGTGCTGCGCAGGCGAATGGTATCGGTCGCCAGCCAGCGGTCGCCATCGGCCACCGCTGCCAGGCTGAGCGCCTCGATATCCAGGTCGGCCCCCGCACCCAGCGCCTCGACCCGTGCCAGACGCGCCACACCGCCCAGCCGGGCGAACACACCATCAGCGGCGGAGAGCCGAACACCCTCCGCCATGCTCCAGTTGCCCGACAGAGCGAGCACCAGACCGCGCAGGCTCCAGTCACCGTCCTGCTGCAGGTCGCGAGCCTGAGCGATATCCAGCACACCGCCGACACTGGCCTGAGCAAAGCGCAACACGCCAGGCTGCGCGCTCACGCCTTGCAGCCCGCCGATCCAGGCATCGCCGGCCACATCCAGATTGATGCGCTCGTCTGCACTGCCGGTGCCGATCTGCACACGGGCATCACGGCTGCCGATGTCGCCGCTGACCTTGAGGTCGATGTCGCCACCGAGCAGGTTTTCGCCGAGCGGGCTCGCCGAACGCAGATTGCCGAGCACGGTCAAGTCGAGCCCATTGAGACCGGTCAGGCGCTGGATCGACAGATCACCATGGTGGATCAGGTTCAGGCTGTTGCCACGGGCGGTGAGACTGCCACTGACCGAGAGGTTCACGGCGCCCTGCCCGCCGATCGAACCGTTGGCGGCTTCGAGCACCACGTCATGGCCACGAATCACCAGGTTGTTGCCATTGGCGCTTTCGATATTGCCGTCGGTCTTGATGCGGATCGAGTCGCCGCGTACGTCGTAGAGGTTGAAGTCCTGTTCGCCACCGAGGAATACATCGCCCTCGGCCGTCAGGGTCAGCATGCCGCCTGCCTTGACGTTGACGTCATCGCGCTGGGCGATGCGAATCACCAGCGGGTTGTGCTCGTCGAAGTAGATGTCGTCCTGCTCGGCGCCAGCCAGCGCGGCACGCTGGGCCTGGGTCAGCGAGGCCGCGCCCTGGCTCAGGTCGATGACCACGTCGTCGGCGAGCAGACGGCCGATGCGCTTGGCGATCAGCGTGACATCACGCCCTTCGATGTTCATCGCCTCGTCCACCGCAGTCGAGCCGCTGCCACGGTTGAGCAGCGAAGCGGCGATGGAGAAGCGCAGCTGGTCCTCGCTCCAGGCAGCGGTCTGACCCAGTTGTGCCTGATCCTCGGCGGACAGCTGGTACTGGTAATGCTCGTCGTAGGCAACGCCACCGAAACGCTGGTGCAGGCGCTGGTAATCCGCCACGCGGGTGGACTGCTCCTCGGCGATCTGCTCGGCGCTCCAGCCCAGTTCGGTGAGCTGAGCGATCTGTGCCGTGTTGAGCAGCGCCTGACGGGTGTCGAACGCATCGGCTGTCCAGCCACCGCCCTCGACGGCAGCCAGGTTGCGCAGGCGCCAGTAGCGGGCGTAGTCATAGTTGCCCGCTTCGACCAACACCTCGCGCTGCTGATCCAGGGCGTCCTGCGCCTGGCTGCCGGTGAGGCCCATGCCGGCCCACAGGTCACGCAACTGTGCCAGCGAGCGCTCGTCGTAGGAGAGCTGACTGTTGCCGTCGAGCAGGTCGCCATTGCCGACCTTCACCCCGACGTTGCCGCCTGCCGCGATGCGGTCGACCCAAAGGTCGCCACTGACCTCTTCGACGTAGATGTCGCCCACCGCTTCGGCCCTGAGCAGAGCCGGGCTGTCCAGAGAATGGCTGCCCGTGTCCAGGTTCAGCCACTGGCCGGCGCTGCCGATGCTGCCATGGGTGGAACGCAGGTCGATGGAGCGACCACGCAGTGTGACGTTGCCGCCTGCGCTGATGTTGCCCTGCGCGGCGAGCTGGACGTTGCCGTTGACGGCCTCCAGACGCGCCAGGTTGACGCCGCCATTGATGGCTTGCAGGAAGATGCTGCCCTGGCTGCTGGACGCCGAGAGCGTGTTGCCGACCTGCACGCGCAGAGCCTGGGCGGCGTCGCCGAGCGAACCGCTGGCGGCCAGGGTGACATCGCGACCGGCGATCACCACGCCGTCATTGGCCTGGGTCAGGCTGCCATTGACCGACAGCGAGGTGCTGCCGCTCTGGTTGTAGAGCGAGCCAAGCAGGCTGACGTTGCCATTGGAAGAAAGGCTCAGCCGGCCAGCGTCGTAGCCGATGAAGCTGATCGACACCGGCGAATCGGCCCGTACCGTGTAACGGTCGATTTCCTTGAAGCCCTGCTGGGTAACGGTGGTACGGGTGGTGCGATAGACCTGACACCAGATGAAGTGGGTCTTGCAGTAGCCACCCAGGTACTGGTCGATGACCTCGGCACCATTGGTCGCGTAGCGCTGATCCTGCTGCACCAGCATTTCGCCGCTGCCGAGGGCCAGTCGATAGGGGATCAGCATCGCCGAGTCCCAGGAGGCGCCGGCCAGAGCGAGCGCCGTCTCGAAGTCTTCACGCTCGATGGCGGCGAGAATGTCCTGATTGCGGCGGTCGTAGTCGATCTTGTAGGCGTTCGACAGGCTGCCCATGTACTCGGCACCATCGATGGCCGTCGCCGAGCCTTTCTGTACGTGGTAGGACAGCTGCGTACCGTCGCCAGTGGGGATGAAGCCCCAGAAGGCATCCCAGTACTCGACCCTGGTCGCCGTATCGGTGGTGTCACGTCCCGTGAGCCAGACATAGGTGCGTCCATTGACCGTCTGGTAGGTCGCATTACGCCCATCGACGCTGCCCTTGAGGTACGCGGCAGTCGCCTGGACTTCGTTGCTGCGCCCCTCGTAGCGCTGAACCTGGCCATTGTTGTAGGTGTAGAGCGTCGACCACGCCTCGCCGCCGACATGGCGGCCGACATCGTTGATCTTCAGCATGCCCGCGACACCGGAACCGAGATCGATGCCGCTGATGTTCAGGTTGCGGTTGGTGTTGTTGACGACACTGACCTGGCTGAAGCCATCCAGAACCTTCAACTGGCCATTGCCGGTGCTGACGATCTGCCCGGTCAGCTCCATGTAGCCGCCACCGACCTGCAGGTGGTCGAGCAGGATGCTCTCGTTGCGGAAGTCGTAGCTGAAGCCGACGGTGCCGGTACGTGCGTCGGTGGCGACCAGTTGCACCACTGCCGCACCCGTGCCATTGCGATAGGCGGCGCGCAGCGCATCCAGGTTGGCGAACTGGCTTTCCTGGATGTTCACGCTCCAGTCGGCCACACCGCTTTGCACCAGGCCGTTGAGGTTCAGGTACAGCGCGCTGATCACCACGTTGTTGCCTGCCACGACACCACTGCCGGCACGCGGCCCGCTGAGGTAGCTGCCGTTGTTGTTGGTCGCCGGGTCACCGCCGATGTGGGTGAAGGCATTGGGGTTGTTGAGCACGAAGTTCTGCCCGGCGCTGATGCGCAGGGTCTGACCACGCACGTCGGCGTTGGTGTAGATGCTGCCGTAGGATGCGCTCAGCTCGATGCTGCCGCGCTTGTTGGCGATCAGGCCGTTGACGTTGATGTCCGGTGCCGGCGCACGCAGCCCGGCGGCGTCGGTCTGGCCGGTGGCGGGGTTGTAGGTGTTCCTGACGATGATCGAGGGCGCCGGCGAGTTTTCCGCCACCGTGACGTTGAATGCCGCACTGCCATGCCCGGCCAGGTTGGCTGCGGCGATCGAGGCATTGCCGAGCATCCTGGCGCCGTTGAACAGCAGTTGGCCGCCTTCGCGGTCGGGAATTTCCAGGCCGCGGATATCGAGGAAAGCAGCGCTCTGGTTGATGATCTCGATCTTCGCGTCGCCGGGCGCGTTCAGCGCGCCACTGCCGACCAGTGCATCCCCCTGCACCAGGATGTTGCCGGGACGCGCGAGAATCGGGTCGATCTCGATGATCCACACCGGCAGTTGCGCAGGCAGCGTACCGGTGGCCGGATCGCCGCCCATCTGCTGGTAGATCTTGCCGAGCGTCTGGTTGAGCAGATTCAGCTCTGCCTGGAAGGCGGTGCGCTCCTGCGCCGACAGACCGTAATCGGTCAGTTGCTTCTTCAGCTCGGTGATGCGGGCATTGATGAGCTGCGAGTACTCGCCGCGCACCATGCGGTAACTGATGCCATCGCTGATCTCGGCAAGGATCGGCTCGACGGTCAGGGTACCGCTGGGGTTGCTCGGCAGGTTGGCCAGGTCGACCTCCTGGCCATTGAGCAGGTAGCGCAACCCGGTGATCGTCAGTTTCTGCTGGCTGTACACGCCAGCATCCAGGGTGCCGTTGGCGGTGACCACGGCGGTGCCGCTGTTACGCGTGCTGCCACCCTTGATGTCGAGCGATACCTCACCGACGATCGCACCCAGAATGGCCGAGGCGGCCTCACGGTACAGATCCTTGCCGACACCCGCACCGGTCAGCACGCCATAGCCCTTGCCGGCGTAGGCGTAGATGTCGCCGACACTGCGGACATGGCTGCCGCTGCCCAGACGCAGGTTGCTGTCACGCAGATAGATCGCGTCGGCATCCGGATCGGTCAGCACCGGGAATGCGGTGTTGTTCCAGAGATCGGTTCGCGCGCTGAGCACCGCCTTGTTCATGCTGCCGGCCACGTCGTAACCCGCGTGAAGACGCGTGTCGCCATAGCTGAACAGTTGCGTGCCGGTGCCGACATCGACGTCGTAGTCGGCATTCACCGAAGCCAGGCTGCGGCCTTGTGCGGCGCCGGCCAGTCCCCAGGTCTTGGCATTGGCCTGAGCCTGCACGTCGTAGAAGCCACTGGCCGACAGGACCAGGTTGCCCACGCTGTGAAGTTCGCTGTCGCTGCCGACATTGACCCCGGCCAGCGCACTGGCGACTTCGATCAGCGACTGCGCGGCCGCCACGGCGATGGCGCCGCCGCTGTCGAGCTTGACCTTGTCGCGCAGCAGCACGTTATTGAAGGCATGCACCCGCAGATGCTCGGGGTTGCGCCAGTCACCCGCCAGGGTCAGGCGGACGTTGCTGCCGATGTCGGCGCGCGTGTTCAGGGTGACCAGCGTGCTGCTCAACGCTGCGGCCGCATCGACCACGCCGCCCGAACCGGACGTGACGTTGTACTCCGCGGTATCGGCCTTGGTGATGTCGGTACGAGCGCTCTGCTCGTAAGCCCCGGCCTCCAGTCGGGAGCCGGAGGCCAGTTCGCTGGCGGTGGTAGCGCCGACCAGATTGCTGGCACGCGCACCGCTGGCGCCGAGCAGTGCGGCGTTGATGCTGTCGGCGAAGCTGTTGAACACCGCCTGATAATGAGCCCCCAGCGACAATGCGCCGAGCCGCGCCTGCGCCAGGCCGTCGGCGCCCCGAATGTAAAGACGTGCCTGGGTGTTGCTGGTGTCGCGAGTAGTGGCCAGCGCGGCGGCACCGCTCACCAGGCCTCCCTGGCCGGCCCGGGTTCTGGCCAGGTTGTCGGCGCTGCCATACGCGGAAACCGACAACTTGCCGATATCGCCGGAGAACCGACCAGCGACCAGGGCGCGGGTCAGCGTACTGGCACTGGCCTCTGACACCGTCGCGCCCAGTGCCAGCAGCGCGCCGGAATAGCCCTCGGCCGTAGCCCGCTGGCGTACGCCGGTACTGGCCGCGAAGCTCCAGTCACCGTTGCCGAGACCGACGAAGCGCGCCGTGTCCTCACTGACCAGCAGGGCGGAACTCTGGTTGCTGGCAGTGGCCACGGCAGCGTTCACCGAAACCCCGAAGCCGCCAGCCACCGACTCGGCCTTGACCGTCGCGCTGTCGCGACCGGCATTCAGGCCGACGCGGCTGGCCAGCACCGCGTGCCTGGCCTGCAGCAGGGCGTTGGAGCCCAGGGAGAGATTGGCTCCCGCCTTGGCCAGCGCGATGGCCAGGCTGCCGCCCGCCGCCGCTGCGCCACCGATGGCCAGCCCCTGGCTGGTCGCCGCGACATGCGGATTGGCCTCGGCGAGCAGGGCGAGGCCGCCCGACGCCTGCAATGCACCACCAACGCTCAGCGCAGCGTTGCTCTGATCGCGCGCCACCAGAATGGTGGCGTTGACGCCTGCGCCGACACCACCGCCAGCCCCGCGCCCGGTCAGCGTGACGGCCGACTGCGAGCGACTGGTCAGGTCGATGTCCGTGGCCGCGATACTCGCGCCAGGCGCCAGGGAAACCGATACCGAGCTGTCGTGGGCCGCGACGCCCAGCACCAGCCCCGCCCCCGCGAGAGCTCCCACGGCGGCGCCCAGCGACTCCACCGACAGGTTCTGGGTGTCCTCGGCCAGCACCGACACACCCTGATCGACGACAAAGGTACCGCTGAGATCACTGCGGGTAACGTTGTTCAGCACCGCCACCCCGATGGCCGCACCCAGCGCACCATTGAGGCTGCCACTGCCACTGAGCGCATTGACCTGTACCGCCGGCCCGCTGCCCAGATCGAGGCTGCGCGCACGCACGCTCAGCGTCCGCCCCTTGAGCGCAGTCCCGAGCAAGTCGGCTGCGACACGTGCATTGGAGAACGTGAAGGCCGTGGCCGCACCCATTGCGTTGGCCACCCCGAGCGCCGCATTGCCAGCCAGGTTGCGCGTGGCCAATGCGTCCTCGGCCCGAACGCTGATCGCGCCATGGCTGTCGAGCACGCCACCGCTCACCCGGGCCACGGTTTCGTGAACGTTGGCCGCGGAGCCGCTCAGGCGGTTGCCCATGCCGGCCTTGCTGGAAGCGTTGATGCGGTCGCTGGAGCCGCTGTCGGTGACCTCCACCAGGCGATATTCACCGGTATCGGGGTCACGCACGTAATCGCGGTAGGCGAGCGTGTCGACGCGAGTGGCGCCGGCATCGCGGTTGCTTTGCGCCAGCGAGCCGTTGCCATCGCGGTCGAGCTCCCGCATGGGATCGACGGTCTCGCCCTGCGCACTCACCGTCACGGCGCCCGGCCCCATCAGCAACATGCCGATGCTGCCCGCGACACTGGCCACGCCGAGTGAACCGGTGATGGTATTGAGCACCACGTTGCCCTCACGCAGTGCCTGCAGGCTGACATCGCCAAGGCTGTACAGCGTGCTGCGGTCGAGCAAGGCACGGTTGGCGCTGTTGAGTACCAGCACGTTGGCGCTGCCGCCGACGCTGAGCGCCCCGACCTGAGCCGAACCCACGGTGCTGGTCAGCGACATGCCGTCCCGGGCCGTGATACTGACCGCGCCGACGCGCTCGCTGGCGCTGCCGAAATCCGCCTGGCTGGCTCCCGCCTCGGTGACGGTTTCCAGCACGGTGACGGCGACCGACCCGCCGACCGCGGCCAACCCACCCCCTGCGCTGGCGACCTGCTGCAACATCGAGGTGCTGTTACTGGCCTCGATGTTCACCGCACCACCCTGGATTGCGGTGCGCGAAGCCGGCGGCAACACGGTGCCGTCCAGTGCCGAGCCCACCCAGGCACGGGTGTGACTCTGGTTGTAGACCGTTGCCAGCGCGCCACCCACGGCGACACCGCCTCCCGCCACCGTCACCAGGTTGGGCGACAGGTTCTGCCGAGCGCTTGCCCTGACCGCCAGCGAGCCGACATTCAGGCGGCTGCCGCCCTCGACGCGCGCCTCGGTAGAGCCCTTGAGCACCGTGACATTGGCCGTGCCGCCAACGCCGACGATGGCACCGGAAAAGCTGGCCGCCACCGAAGTGGCGTACTGGCTGGAGCCGGCCAGCACCTGGGTCGCTCCCAGGCTGTGCAGGGTTACGCCACGCAGGTAGGCCTCGGTGGCCCGGCTGATCACGGTGGAGTCGAGGCTGCCGCTGACCGACGCCGCGCTCGGACCGCCGGCAATGGCGCCGAGGTAGCCGACGACGAAGCTGTGGCCATGAGCGCCGACGCGCACGTTCTGGGCATTGGCGGCCCCTGCCGCCTGATTGATCGACGCATCCTCGATGTAGGCGCGGGTGGCACCGGCCACCACACTGCTGTTGCCAACCCCGGAGACCGCCGCGCTGTAGAGCGGAATCACCGCCAGCGCAGCCGATACCGACAACTGACCGATCTGCTGCACCGAACTGGCCTGCACGGCCAGGCCGGTCACGCGGTGCTGTTCGATGCCCAGATTCGGCCTCGGATTGAACTGTTCGCCGCTGATCCATTCATGTTCGTCGTCCGGTGCATTGGCCAGGACGCCACTGTCGATCAGCAGGGTGTCACTGGCGTTGCGGGCCAGGGCGCTGACATGAGTGTCGCTGCCGTCGATCCAGGCCTGAGTCCGACTCTCCACCAGGTTGACGGTAGCCAGTGCGGACACCGCCGCGTTGCCGCTACCGGCCAGCACCAGTGCGTTGCCGAGAATGCTGTCCAGGTTGCGAGCACTGACGCCCACATTGTTCTGCGCGACCACTCGAGCGCCGTCGCCGATATGGGCGTTGGCCTGGGTCTGCACGATGTTGGTGGCGAGCACCCCGGACACTGCGGCATTGCTCGCGACACCCGCCGAAAGCGCAGCGGCGATGATGTCGCTGGCCGCATGGGCATCCAGCACCAGGTTGGTCAGCGCCCAGCCCGCGTCGCGATTGCCGCTCAGGCTGGCGGCGATACGGCTATCGATGCGGTTGACCGCGGTCGCCCCGCCAACCGCCGCCGTGCCGGCACCGGCGACCCCGCCGGAACCGGCGTGAATCGACGATTCGTCGCTGGCCAGGATCGACAGCGAGCCGGCACTGCCTGCGCTGCGCTCGACACTGGCCTGCGTGCGTGCGGCGATGTTGTTGCTGGTATTGGAGAAGGCCGCAGCGCCACTCCCGCCGCCAGCCCCGGAAATGGCCACGGTGTCGATGTTGCCCTGGGTGACGGCCTGCACGCGGATCGCGCCGCTGGCGTTCAGAATACTGCCTTCGATGCTCGCCTTGCGGGTCTGGCCGATGGTGCTGACCGCCACCGCACCGGCGCCGGCCCCGGAGCCGGCTCCCTGCACGTTGCCCGCCAGGGTCTTGATGTCCGCCTGGCCACGCAGCACTTCAACGGTCACCGTGCTGGCGTTCACGCTGCTGTCCTTCAGCCTTGCGGACTCCTCGCCCTCGATCACGTTGATGGCCAGCGAAGCGCCTGCTGCCGCCGAGCCGGAGCCGCCGGCACCAACGGCGGCGGAACGAACCGCCGAAGACCCGCCGGCCGAAAGGGACAAGCCGGTACGCAGATCGACGGTACTCGCGGTGATCTCTGCCTGACGCTTGGAGAGGATGATGTTGTTGGCGTTGGCCACGCCGACCGAAACGCTGCCTGCACCGCCCACGGCGCCAGCCAGGCTCCAGATGGTGCGCTCGCCTTCGGCGGCCGACAGCGACAGGCTGCCGGCATCGTCCAGGCTGGATGCCTCCATTGCCGCGCGCTCGGTGCCCTCCAGCACGTTGCTGGTGGAAGAACCATTGACCGCGACGTTGCCTGCGCCGCCACCGGCGATTGCCGCGGCGTAGATCGACTGCTTCGCGCCACTCTTGAGCTGGTTGCCGGCAAAGCCGCCGATCTCGCTGTGCGAGATCAGCGCGGTGCGATCGACGCCGATACGGTTGACCGACAAGGCACCACCGACCGAAGCGGTACCACCGCCGGTGACCGAACCGGCCAGCGAAGCGATCATCAGACCGTTGCCGGCACTGGCGTCGAGCGACAGTGCCTGCGCCACACCGCTGCTGCGCAAGGTCGAACGCTGCACCGAAACACTGTCACTGCCACCGATGTTGTTGACCACGATGGAGCCACCGACACCGGCGGTGTTGCCCCCGGCAGCGTCGATGCCGACACCCCAGATGGCGCCATCCAGCGCCGAAGTGAGGTGCGCCGACCCGCTCAGGCGCACATCGCTGTCATCGATCATGGCCTCGCGTTCGGCTTCGATCAGGTTGACCGCCACGGCCGCCCCCACACCTGCGGCACCACCACCAGCGGCGAGGTTGAAGGCCAGCGACCAGATGTTGGCGCCACTGCCCGGCTGGCTGGCGGCGATGCGCAGGTTGCCGGCCTCGACGTCGGCATGTTCGAGCACAGCGCGAGTCGTGCCGGCGATACGGTTGTAGGTCAGCGCCCCACCTACCGCAACGCCACTGCCCGATACCGCCCCGGACAGTGCGGCGGCGATGATGCGACTCTCCTGGGCCGCCTTCAGATCGAGGTCGCCCGCCAGGCGGTAATCACCGGTTCCCACGCTCGCCTCGACGCTGTGCTGCATGTCGGTGATGGCGAACGCGCCCCCCACCGACGCCGTGTTGGCACTGCCGGTGATGTTGCCGCTGAGCGCATACATACCACCGTTCTTCAGTGCCGAAACGCTGAGCGACTGCGCGCGCAGCGGCCGCAGGCCGGCTTCCACGCCGGCCTGCACCGAGCCCCGGCCGATCAGCGCGGTGGACGAGCCGGAAACCCCGACCTCGGTGCTGCCGGCAGCCGCGATGGCCGCCGCCAGCACATCGGTGTTGTTGCTGGCGGCCACCTTCAGTGCGCCATCGAGGTCGACCTCGGTGTTGGCGACTGTGGCCGTGTAGTCACTGCCGGCATAGATCACGGCCAGGGCACCACCGACACCGGCCTTGCCGCCACTGGCGCCGAGGCCGCCGGCCACCGCCAGCACGGCCTCGCCGGCCAGTTGCCCGTCGAACAGATCGTGACTGCTGGAAGTCCCCGCCTGCGCGTTTTCGTCGAACAGCTTGTTGTCGGTCTGGCTCTTCACGTCGATGGCCGAGACCGTGCTGTCGCCATTGAGGTCGAGGTCGCTGGTGGCCAGTGTGCGTGCCGCCGCGCTGTCGAACTGGCCGTCCATGTCGCTCAGCCCCGACAGGCTCTGGGCGTTGACGTTGACCGCAGCGCCCCGCAGCAGCGACAGCTCGCCGAGGTCGATGGCAGCGTTTTCATTCAGGTCGCTGGCATCGATGCGCGCGCGAACCTTGTTGGTCAGCACCAGCGCAAGCATCGAACCGGCCCCCGCACCGCTCTCGCTACCGACCGCAACCGCCCCGGCGAGGGCACCGGCAAGGATGCGCGAGGCGCTGTTGGCGGAAACGTCCAGACGGGCGAAACCGGTGGCATCGCTGCTCAGCCATTCGGCGGCCAGGTCGTTGGCGAGCACGCCCACCACCAGCGAAGCGCCGGCACTGCCACCCTTGCCATTGCTGCCGGCGAAGGCACCACCGCCCAGCAGCACCCGCGAGCGGTCGTAGGCCGTCACGGCAATGCCGTCGCTCTGCACCTGATGAACCTGCGAGTCGATCACCGCCGCACGGGTCCGGTTGGTGATCGCCCCACCGGATGCCGACAGCGCGACGCCGACATTGGTCTCGCCACCGGTGGCCACGGCCAGGCCGAGGCCCATGGCGATCTGGTCACCGCCACTGAGTGCCTGCACCTTGAGCGCCTGGTTGTCTTCGAGGGTGACGCGCTGCACCAGAGCCTCGGTGACGTTGAACAGGTGGTTGTAGGCCACGGCACCGGATATCGCCGAACTGAATTCCTTCTTCTGCCCACCGGCGAGCGTCAGCGCCCCCGCACCGGAACCGCTCAACTGATGGGTCTGGTTCAGCGCCAGCACGCCGACCTTGCTCTTCGGCCCCTGCGGATCACGCGGATCGAGCACGATGTCACCCAGGTGGGCACGGCTCTTCTGCCCCGAGACGTTGAGGCTGCCCGAGCCGGCCAGCGCCAGGCCGATGCCCTTGCCGCCGCCGGAGTCACCCCCACTGTCGGGCCCCGATCCGGCGTCCCCCTTCTTGAACAGACCGGTGAACTTGTCCCAGTACCCCTTGATGGTTTCGGGTGCCTTGACCACCGTGTCCTTGACCTGAACCAGCGAATCCTTGGCACTGGTCAGGCCCGCGCTGACATCGCCCAGGCCCAGTGTCAGCGACTGCAGCACGGCATCGCCGAGACTTTCGGCGATCTTCAGCGAGCCACTGTCGGCCCCACCGTCCTTCGCGGCGGTTTCATCCTGTTTTTCCTGCTCCTTCTCGCCACGCGCCATGGCACCGGCCACGGCGAGCGCGGCGCTCTGGCCATCGCTGAGCGCACTCAGGTCGAGCTGGTCGACGTACCAGTGGGCGCGATCGCTGTCGTGCGTCACCTGCGCCCAGCCCTTCGGCCGCCAGGCGCGGTTGTCGCCCACCAACGCCAGCACGTCGCTGGTCAGCACGTTGATCGCCAGGCCACCACCGATACCGGCATTCTCCGATGCCGAGAGCGCGCCAGCGGCACTCCACAGGCCAAGGTGATGGTCGGCGAAGATGCCCACCCGCCCAGCCGTCACTCGCGCATCGTCGGAGATCGAGGCATGTACGGTCGCATCATGCACGCTGACCACCAGCGCGCCGTTGGCCGATACGCTCGGCCCCTTGCCTGCGGCGGGGCTGATGCCGATGACCAGCTCATCCTGCTCGGCCGCCACCTGCAGGCCCGCACTGGTGATCTGCGCCGCGCCGATACCGGCGACCGTGCGATTGTCGTTGATCTGGATGTTGAGACCGGCACCGACCGCACCACCGTCATCGGCACCGTTGTTGAACAACCCCCACCAGAAATTGCCGGTGATCGCCAACTGCTGGATGAGCGTATCGGCCTTGACGCTGACCGACTCGGCCCAGTTCCAGGTGATAGCGCGCAGCGCCTCGCGCCCGGCCAGCGGCTGGCCTTCGTCATCGAGCAGTTGGGCCAGCCCGGCCAGGGGCTTGCTGCTCCAGGCACCGGTACCACTGGTGGTGACGTTGACGTTGTCGCCGATCCAGGCATTGGCCGTCTGGTTACTGCGCAGCACGGAGATGGAGCCGGCCATGGACAGTTTGTCCGCACCACCGGTCGAATTGGCATAGGAGGTCGACAGCGAGCCGGGCACGTCCGGCAGGCTGCTGGCAAGGCTCCACAGGTTGGAGGTCACATCGCTGAACGAACCCCAGCGATCCAGGTTGCCCAGCTCCAGCAACTGTTGGTTCCTGGCGCCCAGGCCCAGGTTCAGCGCGCTGACCTGGCTGCCGTCCCCGAGCAGGGCCCGGGTGTTCTGTTCGAGCTGACTGTAGACGGCCGCGACGCTGAGGGCGACTGCCGTGCCGTCGTCCTTCTCGGCTTCGGAATTGACCGTACTGTCGGCACTGTTGTGCAGCGCCTCCTGTGTCTGCAGGGCCTGAATGGCGAGGTTGCCGGTCAGCGACAACCTGGGCGCGGCCGGCCCCGCGCTGCTGCCACTGCCACTGCCGACCACGGCTTCGGCGGTATGGCTGGCGATGCCGATGCTGGTGGCCGAGGCCAGGCGGAACTTGCTCTCCGAGGGCTCGGTCGCCTTCGGATCGGGTTTCATCCCGAAGAACTCCTTGACGTTGGCCCCGATCAGCGTGGTGATCGGCGAGGCGATCTGCATCGCCCGCGCGATCAGGAACTCCTTCTGCCCCTTGCCGGCCTGCACCGTCGAGCTGGTGTTCTGCTCATGCACCAGATTCACGGCACTGACGTTCAGGTTGCGGCTTCCGGACAGATCCGCATCGAATTGCGCGCGGGTCGTGCTGTTGAACAGCGACAGGGCCACCGCCGGGCCACCCACGGCGCCTTCCCCGGTGGACTTGAACGCCACCTCGTTGGACAGGGTCTGCTCGCTCAGTGCGGTGGCTTCGACGTCACGCCCCACGTTCAGCACAGCGCCATCGGCCACCTTGACCTCGGTACTGATGTCGCTGTGCGCCATGCCGAAGGCGAAGCCGGCGGTGGTCGCCTGACCACCGTTGCCATCCTTGCTGTTGGTGGCGGTGGCCTCGATGGCCAGGCGGTTGTCACTCAGGGCCTGGATACGCAGGTCCTGGCTCGCATCGACCCGGGCACCCGACTTCACCTCGACCAGGCCAACCCCGCTGATGCGACCGTACGCCAGGCCCGCATTGAACGGCAGCTTGCCATTGAGTCCGGGAATGGAGCTGGTGCTGGCGTCCACTTCACGGGTGGCCAGCGATTGCAGCTGCACATCGCGGCTGGCGTCGATCACGGCACTCGCGTCCAGTGTCACGCGGGCATTGGCGTCGGCGATGGCGATGGTCAGGTAGGGCAGCAGGGCGACCAGTTCGCTCCAGGAACTGGCCGACTCGGCCGTGAACCCCAGGTCGTCGAGCGTGGTGGGCCGCTCATAGCCATTGATCGGGTCGAACAGCGTATCGAGCACATCGGCCCACGCCTGCGTGACATCGCCGCCCCTGGCATCGACGATGGCCTGGAAGTCGTCCTTGAGGGCACCGGTGCTGAACCATGTGCTGAACAGCGAACCGCTGATACTGGCTTCGCTCAGGGCACGAATCAGCACATCGCGCCCCACCAGGGTGCCCGCCACGTCGATAGTCGCATTGGCCGAGGCATAGCCGCCCAGTTGGCGGTCGTAGGCGAGTGCGGTAAGGCTCACGTTGCCCTGACGCTCGGCCACGGCATGCCCCGCATCCAGACGGGCATCCTTGGCAATGCTGATCGCCGCCTTGCCGGTATTGAGTGCCAGCGGCCCACGCGCCTGGTCGCGCAAGTCCTCGGCCAGCTTCTCGACGCTATCGACGTCGGCATGCACGCTGACGCCGGTATCGCTGTATGCATTGAGGGCAATGTCGCCGGATTTGCCCTGCCCGGTGGCCACGGTGCTGATCTGCGCGCGATCCTTCAGACTGATCTCGGCAGCCTGCAACGTCACGTCCCCGGCATCACGACCGGCAGCGCCCGAGGTTCTGATCGTGGCGTTGCCCGCCAGGGCGATGGCTCGCTCGCTCTCGACATACACCTCGCCGCCACGGGTGTCGGCCATCAGCGCCGCCAGCTCGCCGCGCACCTCGACCGAGTCGTTGCCCACGATGCGAATCGCTCCATCCTGGCGCGTGATCCCCTGCCCCAGGCTCGCACCCTCGACATTCACGGTACTGACGAAAACAGCCTGAGCCGCCTCGGTCGAGGCGTGCAGGCGAGCACCAGCGGCAATCACCGCCTGGGCACCGAACAGGTTGATCGCGCCGTTGCTGTTGACCGCACCCTGGATGTCGATCTTGCCCTCGGGCCCGCCCACCAGGCTGCCGGAGTCGTTGAACTCACCCGCCATCAGGCGCTCTGCGGTGGTCGTGCCCTGGTCGTTGGTACCCTGAGTGGCGAGGGATGCCAGCTGCGTCATCTGCTGCGTGTTGGGTGTGGTGACGGTGAGGCTGCCCACGTTGACCACACCACTGCTGCCGACCACCAGGCCATGCGGGTCGGCGAAGATGATGTTGCCGCCGATCTTGCCGTCCTTGAGGCCGTTGAGCGTGCCATTGATGACCGCCCGCGAGTCGTGCACCAGGTTGACCAGATTCTGCGCACCACCTGGCACATGCAGGTTGACCGTGTTGCCGCTGGCCACTTCGAAACGCCCGAAGGAGTTGAAGCCGGTCTGGCCACGCACCGTGTTGGTGGTAATGTCGGTCACCTGGCCGTTGACGGTGATATGGGTATCGGTCTTGAGCCCCAGTATCGGGGAGCCGTCGGCCGTGGCGAAGGTACCGTTGTGGACAGTGATGACGTTTTCAGCCGCCAGGCTCGGTGACGCTCCCAGACTCAGCAGAATGGCTGCGGCCACGCGGTTGCGCGGGAAACCATGCGAAGGGGCGAATGCAGCATGGGAAGGACGTGGCCGGGCTTTGCGAGACATGAATGCGACCTCACTGTCACTGAAAAAGTCTCAGGCGCACCTCCATGGCGAATGACCGGGGGCCTTATGGAACGCTGCGCTGACGAAACAGGAAATGACGAACCGCACTTTCCCGGGCCGTCAATTAAGCGGCTGAATCGGAATGGAACCCGGAGTTGGCGACGGTTATTTGTCGTCGGCGCGTATCATGACGAGAGGGCTGGAGAACGTGAATAGTCTTTTTGTGTGAGTGGCGCATCCGCCGAGCGCGGCTCAGCGCGCGGCGCCGGCCCTGCCCAGCAGGCCCTGCAAGGCCTGGCACAAAGCGGCTTCACTCACGGGCTTGTGCAGCACCGGCACCCCGGAACCCTCCAGCTCACGGATACGCTCGGGAGCCGTATCACCCGTGACGACCAGTGCCGGCAGCGGCGTCGCACGCCGCTGGTTGACCGTGTTGATCAGCTCGAGTCCGGTGAGCCCGGCACGCAGCCGGTAGTCCACCACCATGACCTGTGGCTCGAAGCCCGCATCCAGCAGCGCCAGAGCCTCCGGCATGTCTTCGACCGCACGGCACTCGCAGCCCCAGGACTGAAATAGCGCGGCCATGGCCTGGCAGTTGGTGATGTCATCGTCGATCACCAGCACGCGTGCCAGGCTCTCGATGACCTGCGGTTGTGCCAGCTCCGCGAGGTGGACGGCGCCCGGTGCCTGGCGCGATTCCAGCACCAGCGGCAGGATCAGGGTGAACACCGAGCCACGTCCGGGACGTGACGCCAGCTCCACCTTGACCTTCATGGCTTCGGCCAGGCCATCGACGATCGCCAGACCGAGGCCCAGGCCCTTGCGGCGGTCACGCTGCGGATTGCCGATCTGATGAAAGGCCTCGAACACCCTCCGCTGTTCCTCGTAGGGAATCCCTGGCCCGGTATCCCACACCTCGATACGGGCCTGGCTGCCACGACGGCGCAAGGCGACCAGCACGCCACCCGCCGAGGTGTGGCGAATGGCGTTGATGATCAGATTGCGCAGAATCAACTCGACCAGCTTGGGGTCGGCCTGCACCTGCCAGGTCGTTTCCCGGCAGCGATAGAACAACCCCTTGGCGTCGGCCTCGGGTGCCAGCTCGCGTTCCAGTCGGTAGAACAGCGCCTGCATCTCGAAAGGCTGGTGACAGGGCTGGATGACACCGGCATCCAGGCGGGAAAAATCCAGCAGGGTGTCGAGCATTTCCTCGGCCGCATGTGCCGAAGTGGCAGCCTGTGCGACCAATTCCTGCTGGGGGGCGCTCAGGGATGAGCGGCGCAGGGCGGTCAGGAACAGGCCCAGCGCATGCAGCGGCTGACGCAGGTCGTGGCTGGCGGACGCCAGAATCACCGACTTGGCCTTGTCCGCCTGTTCCGCCACCAGACGGGCAGCCCTGGCCTCGGCCATCTGCTCGCGCAACTGTTCGAGCAGCAGATCCTTCTCCTGCGTCAGCTCGATGGAGCGGCGCAGGCTGGAAGCATTGCGGTGAATGAACATCAGGATCATCACCAGGAACAGCGGGATGGCGAACGACAGCGGCCCGGACTGCGGATTGTCGTCCAGCAGGAAGCTGACCCAGGGGGGCATGATCGAACAGATGGCGAAGGCGCTGGCCGCCGGCCGGCACAGGCAGAACAGGGCCAGGGCCGCCGCGTTCATGCCGGCCGTCACGCAGAGTATGGTGAGCATGGCGAAGGGGTCGCCGAAGTCCATCCACAGCGGGGTCAGCACGCCCCACAGCCCGCCGACCAGCGCCAGCATCAGCGTCAGTGCCAGGGCATAGCGGCGACAGCCGTCTTCGCCCAGACGATCGGCGATGCGGTAACGCCCCTTCACGGCGATCAGGCAGAACAGCCCCATCAGCAGGACCCAGAGCAGCCCGTCCACCGAGTGCGACGACAACGTCAGGCTGATGCCCACCATCAGGCTGGCAGCGAAGCAGCCGAACATGCCGACGGCGAAGCTTTCGTCGATCAGCGACATCTGCGTGGCCAGCACCCGTGGCGGGTCCAGCCAGAAACGTTGAGAGATCACAGAACCGCCAGACCCCGTCGCTGGGCTTCGATCACCGCCTCGGTGCGGCTCTTGACGCGCAATTGCTCCAGCACCGCCGAAACATGCACGCGCACGGTGTTCTCCGCCAGGCCCAGCTCATAGGCGATCACCTTGTTCGACTTGCCTCGGCAAAGCAGTTCGAGAACCTGCATCTGGCGGGCCGTGAGTTCGGCCGAAGGCGCGCTCTGGCTCTGCACATCGTCGGGCACGTCCGTGTAGCGCAGCACCGCCTGCTCGACCTCCCGGGGATCGGCCGATTTGGGCAACCAGCCGAGCACGCCAAGGCGCTCGCGTTCGGTTTCGGACAACGCCTCGACACTGCCGGAAACCAGCAGGATGCGCGCCCCGGGCAGGTGCTCGTGCAGCAGCGCCACCCCATCGAGGCCATTGATGCCGGGCAACTGGATATCGAGCAGGATCAGATCGATCCGCGTACCGGAATGACGGGCGAGCGCATCGTCGATGGACTCCGCCTCCAGGATCTCCCGAGCGCCCCTCAACTGCGAAAGGATCAGCTTCATCCCCGTGCGAAACAGGGTGTGATCGTCGATAAGGAGAATCCGTCCGGATTGCATGATGTCCTGAACCAAGATGGCAGATGGCCGCAATTAAGCCAAAAGCCTCACGGCAAGCCAAGCCAAACACGTCACGCCACTCATCAGCGGCTCATCACTGCCTGCCTTCGAGCCACTCGAGGAAGCAGGATTCGGCCATAGGCCGGCCGAACAGATAGCCCTGCCCCAGGGCACAATCCTGCTCGCGCAACAGCGCCAGCTGACTGTCGCGCTCGATGCCTTCGGCCACGCATTCCAGGCCCAGGTTGCGAGCGATCATCAGGATGGTCTGTACCAGCATCCGGCCGCTGGCCTCGCCATCGAGATCGGCGACGAAACTGCGGTCGATCTTCAGGCGATCCAGCGGCAGACGCTTGAGATAGGTCAGCGACGAATAGCCCGTGCCGAAATCGTCGATGGCGAAACGCACGCCCTGCGCCTTCAGGCGCTGCATGTTGCCGATGCAGCGGTCGACGTCTTCCAGCAACACGCCTTCGGTGATTTCCAGTTCCAGCGCCTGCGCCGGCACGCCATGGCGACGCAGGCAGTCTTCGACCCGCTCCACGCACGCCGCCTGGCGCAGCTCGCGCGGGCTGAGGTTCACTGCCAGCACCAGTTGCGGCCAGCGCACCTGCCAGCGCGCCAGGCTGGCACAGGCCTGCTCCAGCACCCACTGGCCGATCTCCTGGATCAGGCCGGTTTCCTCGGCCAGGGGGATGAACTGATCCGGCCCGATCTCGCCGCGCTCGGGGTGTATCCAGCGCAGCAGCACCTCGGCACCAGCGACCGACTCATCGGCCAGTTTCAGCTGTGGCTGGAATACCAGTTGCAGCTGCTGACGGGCGATGGCCTGGCGCAGTTCGCCCTGCAATTGCAGGCGCTGGTCGATGGCGGCCTGCATCTCCGGGGCGAAGAAGTGCAACGCGTTGCGCCCGGCGTGCTTGGCCCGGTACATGGCCGTATCGGCCTGTTTGAGGATGTCCGAAGCCTGGCGCAGCCCCATCGGGTGCAGGGCAATGCCGATACTGGCACTGATCGCCAGCTCATGGCCGTCGATCAGGCAACTGCCCTGCAAGCCCCGCAGCAGTTTCTCGCCCACCGCAGCGGCGTGCTCGGCAACGGCCTGTGGTTCATGCCCCAGCGCTTCGAGCAGCACCACGAATTCGTCGCCGCCCAGGCGCGCCAGGGTGTCCTCGGTACGCAGCTCCCGCGCCAGGCGAGTGGTGACCTCGCACAACAGCGCATCGCCGACCAGATGGCCGAGGCTGTCGTTGACCGTCTTGAAGTGATCCAGATCGATGAACAGCAAGGCACCCAGGCTGCCTTCGCGGCTCTCGCGATCCATGGCGTGTTGCAGGCGGTCGAGCAGCAGGCGGCGATTGGGCAGGCCGGTGAGTTCGTCGCTGTAGGCCAGGCGCTCGATCTCGCGCTGGTAGCGCTGGCGCTCGGAAATGTCGGTGACACTGGCACGGATCAGCAGCGCCTCGCCCGGCATGCGCACCAGGCGAACTTCGCAGGGCAACTGGCGGCCGGCACTGTCGCGATGGTTCCACTCGAATACCGGCGCCTCACCGTCGATGGCGCGGCGCAGGTACTCCTTGCCGGCACGTGACGAGAGCCGACCGTCGGCCTGACGCACCGGGCTGATGCTCTGAATCGAACGCCCCAGCAGCTCCTCGCGTCGATAGCGAAACAGCTGCAAGGCGTTCTCGTTGAACTCGACGATGCCGCCGTCCGGGCTGAACAGCAGGATCGCCTCCGGTGCGTGCTCGACCAGGGTACGGTAGCGCGCCTCGGCCTCGCGGCGGGCGCTGATGTCCTCGACCAGCAGCAGGAACAGTGTCGGACGCCCACCACTGCCGCGCACCGCGCTCAGGCTGACACGCGTGTGCACCACCTGGCCATCGCCACGCAGAAAGCGCTTGTCCATTTCGAAGCCGTCGCTGCTGCCCAGCAGCACGGCTTCGAGGCGCGCCTTTTCTGCCGGCATGTCCCCGGGGTGCGACAGTTGTTGCCAGGTGCTGGCCAGCAGTTCTTCGCGGCTGCGCCCCAGAATGCTGCACAGTTTCTGGTTGATCTCCTCCCAGCCGAAGGTCTGCGTGGTGAGCGCCATGCCGATCAGCGGCGCCTCGAAGAACAGGCGCAGGCGCTCGTCACGTTCGCGCAATTGCGACTCGGCACGCTTGCGCTCGCTGATGTCCTGCACCACGCCGTAGATGCGCACCAGGCTGCCGTCGGCATCGCGTTCGGGGATACCGCGCAGACGCACCAGACGCCCTCCCAGACGCGCGACCAGACGCACCTCGAGATCCAGATCTTCGAGCCCGTTCTGCGCAGCCTGTAGCGTCTGCATGATCAACGTCTGGCTGGGGGTGTCGTAATAATCGAGCACCTGCTCCAGCGTCGGCGGCCCCAGATGGATGTCACGCTCGACGATGCGATAGCAGCCGTCGCTCCAGAACATGCTGTAGTCGCTCAGTTCCAGCACCCAGCCACCCAGGTTGGCGATGTCCTCGGTCTGGCTGAACAGATGGCTCTGGCGCAGCATTTCCGCCCGCTGCCGTTCCACCTGCGCGGCCAGTTCCTCGCGCTCGCTGACGTCATGCTGCAGCCCGACGAAATGGCTGATACCGCGCTCATCGCGCATCGGTGCCAGCACCACCTCGTTCCAGAAACGACTGCCATCCCTGCGTACGTTGCGCACCACGACCTGCGCCGCCCGTCCTTCGCGCAGGGCCGTGCGCAGCGTTTGCAGACCATGCTGATTGGCTTCGTCACCGGCCAGGAACAGACAGTCACGCCCCAGCGCCTCGGCGGCGGAGTAACCGGTGATCTGGGTAAAGGCAGGGTTGCAGTAGACCAGCGGCATCTGGCTCTGCCGCGCATCGGCAATGGTCACGCCCAGCGGGCTGGCCTCCATCGCCAGGTTGGCGCGCGCCAGCTGCTGCTGCATCTGCGCGCCGAGCGCCAGCGTCTGCCGCAGGTCGCTCAGTGCCCGGCCAACCAGCAACGCAGCGCCCATCAGCAGCAGCACGGCAAGTTGCAGATGATTGCGCTGCAGATCGAGATCGCCCTGACTGAGGCCGGTGCGCAGCAAGGGCAACAGCAAGGTGGCGCAATAACCCAGCAGCACACCGTACAACGCACCGGCGAAGGCGTGACGCAACGCCAGCACCAGCATGCTGATGCCGAGCAATGGCAGGGCGAACAGCGACGGCAGGCTGCCGAGCACGACCATCAGAAACAGGAAGGCGGCCACGGCGAACAACCAGCCGAACAGCGAACGGCTGACGAGCAGTGGCGGAGCCGGGCTCTCGGCCCACTCCTGCAGCCAGCCGCGCGCCCGCAGCAACGGACTGGCGAAGGCCAGCAGCGGGGCACTCAGCGCGAGCAGATTGATGCCATCGGTCAACCACACGGACAAGCTGGCCTGCGCCCACTGCCCATCGCTCTGGAAACCCGTCAGCCACAGGTTGCCTTGCAGCCCGAGCGCCACCAGCGTCACGGGCACCAGCACGCCAAAGGCGAGGAAACGCAGCAGATCGGCCAGACGCCCCAGCGCAGGATCGAAAGGCTGGCGCCGCAACAGCCACCAGCCCAGCGCCACGGAGGCCGTTTCAGGCACGGCGTAGAGCGGCGCCCACTGCCAGGGCAGGCCCCACAGCGGCACGCTGAACAGAGCGTTGAGATAAAGCGCCGGCAGCACCCGCGGCCCCCACCACAGGCAGAGTGCCAGGCCGAGCACCAATGGCAGGTAGCACAGCGCTACCCCGTCGCTCAGGCGGGTGGTCAGAGAAATCCAGGTACCCAGATGGAAAAGCGGCAACGGCAGCCACCACGTCCAATTGGGTAAACGGTCGGGTAACGCGGCAGACATGCAGGCCTCGAATGGATGCGCTGGCACAGCATAGCCTAGCGCCAGAGCCCTTGGCAGCATATTGCCAGCACGCAATGAGGTCGGCTGGACGACCGGCGCTCAGCCCGCAGGCAGGCCTCTTTTCAACGGTCTGCTAGACCGCGTCGCGCGGCAGCAGCAACCCCAGCGGCAACTTGACCCTTGCCTCGAGGCCGCCGCCGCTGCGATTGCGCAACTCCACGCTGCCGCCATGCAGCGAGGCGATGCGCTTGACGATGGCCAGCCCCAGGCCGGTACCGCGTCCGCCCCGGGCACGATCCCCCCGGATGAAGGGGTTGAAAATGCTGTCCAGCTCGCCCGGATCGATGCCCGCGCCGCGATCCAGCACGCTGAGCACGACGTAGGGCGCAGCATGATCACCGGCCAGGCTGGCGACCACCTCGACGGCATCACCGCCGCCATGATTGAGAGCGTTCTCCACCAGGTTGGTGAGCAGGCGCTTGGTCGATACCCGACGTAGCGGGAAGGGAGGAATCGGCTCCAGACACAGGCGCACACGCTCGCTGCCCTGGTTGTAAGGAGCCAGCGTCTCGCGCACCAGCTCGCAGAAGTCGGCCTCTTCCACCGGCTCGCCGCGACCATCGCGGATGAACGCGAGGAACTGATCGAGGATGGCATCCATGTCCTCGATGTCGCGCACCATGTCGTCGGTCAGTTCGGTGTCGTTCTCCATGAACTCCAGTGCCAGGCGAAGGCGCGTCAGCGGTGTGCGCAGGTCATGGGAAACCCCGGCGAGCATCAGCTCGCGCTCGCGGGCTGCCTGCTCGACATCCTCGGCCATCTGGTTGAAGGCGCGGTAGACCTCGGTCATCTCGCTCGGGGTATCGCTGATCGGCAGGCGCACGCTGCGCCCCTGGCCGAGCTGGCGGGCGGCGTAGACCAGACGCTTGAGCGGCGCATTGAGCTGACGCACGAAGATCCAGGCTGCCGCGGTGGACAGCAGGCCGATGCCGAGGAACCAGCCGAGTACGCTCCAGATGCGCTGGCCGCGCAACGGATGCGGGTACATCGGCACCCGCACCCAGCCGTCACCCAGGCTGGGCGCACGTACCCAGAGTGCCGGTGGCGAGGTGGCGCGCACCCGCGTTTCGGTGTCCGGGCCCAGTTCGGTCTGCATCTGCCGCTGGAAGATCTCGCTGTAGGGCCAGTGCTGCTCGCTGGCCGGCACCTTGTCGCGCGGAATGCGCTTGAGCCCGGCCGCTTCGGCGATGTGGTCGCGATCCTCGGGACTGGCCGCCCAGTAGGCGCGCAGCGTCAGGGCAGCACCGTGGCTGTACTGACGATCGACCAGCACGTCTTCGTTCATCATCAGGTACACCAGGGTCAGCGCCTTGGAGAACAGGACGACGATCAGCACCAGCCAGAGGGTGCGGGCGAAGAAGCTTTGCGGGAACCAGTAAGGGGTTTTCATCGGTACTCGGAGGACGTGGGGTGGGTCACGCTCGGCAACCCACCGGGTGGCGTTCCTGCAGACGGCCGGCGGCGCGGTTACTTGTTGCCGTCGGGGACGAACACGTAACCCACGCCCCAGACGGTCTGGATGTAGCGCGGCTTGGACGGGTCAGGCTCGATCAGGCGGCGCAGGCGACTGATCTGCACGTCGATGGAACGCTCCAGCGCATCCCACTCGCGACCACGGGCCAGGTTCATCAGCTTGTCGCGGGTCAGCGGCTCGCGTGCATGCTGCACCAGCGCCTTGAGCACGGCGAACTCGCCTGTGGTGAGCATGTGCACTTCGTCACCCTTCTTCAACTCGCGGGTGGCCAGTGACAGTTCGTACTCGCCGAAGCTGACGCTTTCGTCCTCGCTGCCCGGCGCGCCCGGTACCACCGGAGCCTGGCGGCGCAATACGGCCTTGATTCGCGCCAGCAGTTCGCGCGGGTTGAAAGGTTTGGCCAGGTAATCGTCGGCACCCAGCTCCAGCCCCTGGATACGGCTGGACTCATCGCCCTTGGCGGTGAGCATGATGATCGGCATCTGGTTGCCCGCTTCACGCAGGCGGCGGCAGGCAGAGAGGCCATCTTCGCCCGGCAGCATCAGATCCAGCACCACCAGATTGAACAGCTCGCGCGCCAGCAGACGATCCATCTGCTCGACGTTCTCCACCGCACGTACTCGGTAGCCCTGCTCGTCGAAGAAGCGCTCGAGCAGACGGCGCAGGCGCGCGTCGTCATCGACGATGAGGATCTTCTCGCCTTCGGCGGTAGTGCTGGACTGGGTCATGGCGTCTCCTTGGGCAGGCCGTCGTCTGGACGGCAAGTGGCGGCATTATCGCTCAGGCACCGGGGCGGGCGCTTCAGCCATTGTTAGCAGATTTTTCCCCGAATGGTTCCCAGTGTTGGCGGATGCGGTGTTTATAATGCGCCGCTTTCGTATCTGGCCGCCTCGTTGGCGGCCACTCGTTTTCAAGGCACTTCCAGAAACGCAGGCGATACGCTCGGCGCAGGACGGGAACAGGCGAGGGTCGCTCCCGCCTGGCATCGACGCAGCGCTGACGCAGCAGGTCGTTTCCACAAGTGCCCTCCAGTGTGGGTAGCTTTGTATGGACAGCATCAACAACCGTATCGCCGAAGAACTAGGCGTGCGCCCGCAGCAGGTCGCCGCCGCCGTGGCCCTGCTCGACGAAGGCTCCACCGTGCCCTTCATCGCCCGTTACCGCAAAGAAGTGACCGGCAGCCTCGACGACACCCAGCTGCGCCACCTGGAAGAGCGCCTGCGCTACCTGCGCGAGCTGGACGAGCGCCGTGTGGCGATCCTCGCCAGCATCGAGGAACAGGGCAAGCTGACCCCCGAGCTCAAGCGCGAGATCGACCTGGCCGACACCAAGACCCGCCTCGAAGACCTCTACCTGCCGTACAAGCAGAAGCGCCGTACCAAGGGCCAGATCGCCCTGGAAGCCGGTCTCGGCGAACTGGCCGACGCACTGTTCGACGATCCGAGCCTGACGCCCGAGCAGGAAGCGGAGCGCTTCATCGACGCCGACAAGGGCTTCGCCGACGTCAAGGCCGTACTCGAAGGTGCCAAGTACATCCTCATGGAGCGCTTCGCCGAAGACGCCAGCCTGCTCGACAAGCTGCGCAACTTCCTCAAGGACAACGCCACTCTCAGCGCCCGCCTGGTACCGGGCAAGGAGAACGAGGGCGCCAAGTTCAGCGACTACTTCGAGCACGACGAAGCGCTCAGGGGCGTACCGTCGCACCGTGCGCTGGCGATCTTCCGCGGGCGCAACGAAGGCATTCTCAGCGCCAGCCTGAAGGTCGGCGAAGAGCTGCCCGGCACCCTGCATCCGTGCGAACTGATGATCGGCGAACGCTTCGGCCTGGAGAACAGGGGCCGGGCCGCCGACAAGTGGCTGGCCGAAGTGGTGCGCTGGACCTGGAAGGTCAAGCTGTACAACCACCTGGAAACCGACCTGCTCGGCGAACTGCGCGAGAAGGCCGAGGACGAGGCCATCAGCGTCTTCGCCCGCAACCTGCATGACCTGCTGCTGGCCGCACCGGCCGGCCCGCGCGCCACCCTGGCGCTCGACCCGGGCCTGCGCACCGGCTGCAAGGTGGCCGTCGTCGATGCCACCGGCAAGGTGCTGGAAACCGCCACCGTCTACCCGCACGCTCCCCGCAACGACTGGGACGGCACCCTGGCGATCCTCGCCAGGCTGTGCGCCAAGCATGGCGTCGATCTGCTCTCCATCGGCAACGGCACCGCCAGCCGCGAGACCGACAAGCTGGCCGGCGAGCTGATCAGGAAGGTGCCGGGGCTGAAGCTGACCAAGGTGATGGTCTCCGAAGCCGGCGCCTCGGTGTACTCGGCCTCGGAACTGGCCGCCCGCGAATTCCCCGATCTCGACGTTTCCCTGCGCGGCGCCGTGTCCATTGCCCGTCGCCTGCAGGATCCGCTGGCCGAACTGGTGAAGATCGACCCGAAATCCATCGGCGTCGGCCAGTATCAGCACGACGTGTCGCAGCTCAAGCTGGCGCGCAGTCTGGACGCCGTGGTCGAGGACTGCGTGAACGCCGTCGGCGTTGACGTCAACACCGCCTCCGCCGCCCTGCTGGCACGTATCTCCGGCCTCAACGCGACCCTGGCGCAGAACATCGTGCAGTACCGCGACGCCAACGGCGCCTTTGCCTCGCGCGCCGATCTGAAGAAAGTGCCGCGCCTGGGCGAGAAGACCTTCGAGCAGGCCGCCGGCTTCCTCCGCGTGATGAACGGCGACAACCCGCTGGATGCCTCTGCCGTGCACCCGGAAACCTACCCCCTGGTGGAGCGCATCGCCCAGGACACCGGCCGCGACATCCGCTCGCTGATCGGCGATTCGGGCTTCCTCAAGCGCCTCGACCCGGCCAGGTTCACCGACGAGCGCTTCGGCCCGCTGACCGTCGGCGACATCCTCAAGGAACTGGACAAGCCCGGCCGTGACCCGCGTCCGGAGTTCAAGACCGCCGAGTTCCAGGAAGGCGTGGAAACCCTCAACGACCTCAAGTTGGGCATGGTGCTCGAAGGCGTGGTGACCAACGTCACCAACTTTGGAGCCTTCGTCGACATCGGCGTGCATCAGGACGGCCTGGTGCACATCAGCGCACTGTCGGAGAAGTTCATCAAGGACCCGCACGAGGCGGTCAAGGCCGGTGACGTGGTCAAGGTCAAGGTGATGGAAGTGGACATCCCGCGTAACCGCATTGCCCTGTCCATGCGCATGGGCGACACCCCGGGCGAGAAGGTCGACGGGCCGCGTGGCGGACAGTCCCGTGGCGGCAACCGGGGCGGCAATACGCCGCGTAGCGAGCGCCACTCCAGCCAGGACAAACCGGCCCCCGCCACCGGCGGCATGGCCGCCCTGTTCGCCAACGCCAAGCAGTTGAAGAAATGAGTACGACCGACAACGTGGGCGCCAGCAGCGCCTTTTCCCGCCTGCTCGGTCTGGAGATTCTCCAGGTCGGCGGCGGCGAGGCGCGCGTGCGCCTGACCCTGACCGACGCACTGCGCAACCTGCACGGCAAGCTGCACGGCGGCGCGCTGTTCTCGCTGATCGACACCGCCATGGGCCAGGCCAGCCACAGCCTGGGCGACGGCGGCCCGAGCAGCGTGACCCTGGAATGCAAGATCAACTACATCCGTCCGGTCAGCGAGGGCAGCGTGCTGTGCCATGCCAAGGTGCTCCACGCCGGGCGCCGCACCCAGGTGGTGGAAGCCGAAGTGTTGCAGGGCGACAAGCTGGTCGCCAAGGCACAAGGCACCTTCGCCTGCGTGTAATCGCGCGAGATCGAACTCGTCTAACGTGGGTACATCGTCGCCCCTTGCAGAGTGCCGGGGCGATCCCCATATTGTGGCGACTGCCCAGTTAGGAATTGCATCTTGAGCGACCTTCTCTCACGCCGCCTGGCACAGCTCGGCGAGCCGGCCAATCTGTCCCTGCTGGGTCAATGCCTGCACGGCATCGAACGCGAATGCCTGCGCGTCGATCAGGACGGCCAACTGGCCCTGACCCCGCATCCGCAGGCACTGGGCTCGGCGCTGACCCATGCGCAGATCACCACCGACTACTCCGAATCGCTACTGGAGTTCATCACCGGTACCGCCAACGACCCGGCCGCCACCCTGGACGAACTCGACAGCATCCATCGCTTCGCCTACGAGAAACTCGACGGTGAGCTGCTCTGGAGCCCGTCGATGCCCTGCGCCCTGCCGGACGAAGAGAACATTCCCATCGCCCGCTACGGCAGCTCCAACATCGGCCGCCTCAAGTACGTGTACCGCAAGGGGCTGGCACTGCGTTACGGCAGAACCATGCAGTGCATTGCCGGCATTCACTACAACTTCTCCCTGCCCGAAGGCCTGTGGCAGTTGCAGCAGCGCAGCGAAGGCAGCACCCAGAGCGAGCGCGACTACCAGTCTGCCCGCTATATCGCGCTGATCCGCAATTTCCGCCGCTACAGCTGGCTGCTGATGTACCTGTTCGGCGCCTCGCCGGCACTGGACAAGGGCTTCATGCGCGAGCGGCCACATCAGTTGCAGGAGCTGGACGCCAGCACCCTGTACCTGCCGTACGCCACCAGCCTGCGCATGAGCGACCTGGGCTACCAGAGCAACGCGCAGTCCGGCCTGACACCCTGCTACAACGACCTGGCCAGCTACACCGACAGCCTGCGCCTGGCGGTCGGCACACCCTACCCGGCCTACGTCGAGGCCGGCACCAAGCGCGGCGACGAGTGGTTGCAGCTGAATACCAACATCCTGCAGATCGAGAACGAGTACTACTCGAGCATTCGCCCGAAACGCGTCACCTACAGCGGCGAACGACCGATCCAGGCGCTGATGAGCCGCGGTGTGCAGTACGTGGAAGTCCGTTGCCTGGACATCAACCCCTTCCTGCCGCTGGGCATCGACCTGGCACAGGCGCGCTTCATCGACGCCTTCCTGCTGTTCTGCGCCCTGGAAGACAGCCCGCTGCTGGAAAACGGCGAATGCCACCGTTGCACCAGCAACTTCCTCAAAGTGGTCAAGGAAGGTCGCCGTCCAGGGCTGCATCTGCAGCGCGCCGACCAGTCGATCGAGCTGAAGACCTGGGCCACCGAACTGCTCGAACGCATCCGCCCGCTGGCCGAGCTGCTCGACCGCAGCCAGGACAGCAGTGAACACATCGATGCGCTGGCCAGGCAACAGGCCAAGGTGGCGGACGTCGAGCTCACGCCCTCGGCCCAGGTGCTGGCCAGGCTGCGTCAGGGCCAGAGCTTCACCGAGTTCGCCCTGCAACAGAGCCGCCAGCATGCCGAGTACTTCCGCAGCCAGGCACTGGGCGAACAACAGCAGGCTGCGTTCGAGCAGGCCACGCGCCAGTCGCTGGCCGACCAGGCCGAGCTGGAGGCCCAGCCCAGGGGCGATTTCGACGCCTTCGTAGCGGCCTATCAGGCGAGCATCCTGGCGTTGGCCGTGTAGGCACGCCGGCCCGCAGGGTGCACATATCCCAAGTCGCATGGGTGCGCACAGCGCACCCTACGAATCCGGAGCACCCCGACACCGCGATTCGTCGACTGCGTCACAAAGCCAACCAGCGGAGCAAAAGCCGGGATGGGCGGCCATGCCCACAGCCGCACGGCCAGCTAGCATTGCCGGGTAAAGGACGATAGACGAGCAGCGCCCATGGCCGACGAAGCCACGCCGCAATGGAGCCTGGAAAGCCTGACCAAGGCCTACCAGCAAGGCTATATGGCCGGTCTCACCGGCCAGCCCATCAACCGCCAGCCCTACCCTGACGAAATCCCTGCTGCCGCCTGGGAGGCCGGCTGGGATGACGGCTTCGAGCAGATGCGCCTGCAACAGCACAGCGCCTGAGCGACCATGCATCGCGGCTGAAGCCGCTCCTGCGGGATGCGGCGCTGCTGCTTACAACGCCTTTTCGAAGACCTTCGAGTTGCGCTGATAGTTGTACAGCGAGGCGCGTGCCGCCGGCATGCGTTCGACACTGCTGGGCTCGAAGCCGCGCTCGCGGAACCAGTGGGCGGTACGGGTGGTGAGCACGAACAGGGTCTTGAGCCCCTGCGCCCGCGCCCGGGCCTCGATGCGTTCGAGCAACTCGTCACCGCGACCACCATGGCGATACTCGGGATTGACGGCCAGACAGGCCAGCTCACCACTGTCGGAATCGGCGATCGGATACAGCGCCGCACAGGCGATGATCAGCCCTTCACGCTCGACGATGCTGAACTGCTCGATCTCGCGCTCCAGCACTTCGCGTGAACGGCGCACCAGGATGCCCTGCTCCTCCAGCGGGCTGATCAGCTCGATCAGACCACCAACATCCTCGATGGTCGCCTCGCGCAACGACTCGAACTGTTCCTGCGCAACCAGGGTGCCGTTGCCGGTACGGGTGAACAGCTCGCTGAGCAGCGCACCATCGGTGGCATAGCTGACGATATGGCTGCGCTTGACGCCGCCACGACAGGCTTCGGCCGCCGCATCGAGCAACTCGCCCTGGTAGTTGTTGCCCAGCCGCGCCAGGTGCGCAGGCACCTGTTGCGGGCGCAATTCACGCACCAGCTTGCCCTGCTCGTCGAGCAGGCCGTCCTCGGCGCCGAACAGCAGCAGCTTGTCCGCCCCCAGGTCGATGGCGGCGCGGGTGGCCACGTCTTCACAGGCCAGGTTGAAAATCTCGCCCGTTGGCGAATAACCCAGCGGCGAAAGCAGCACGATGCTGCGCTCGTCGAGCTGGCGGTTGATGCCCTTGCGATCGATGCGTCGCACTTCGCCGGTATGGTGGTAGTCGATACCGTCGACCACGCCTATGGGCCGTGCGGTGACGAAGTTGCCGCTGGTCAGGCGCAAGCGCGAACCCTGCATCGGCGAGGCGGCCATGTCCATCGACAGACGCGCCTCGATGGCGATGCGCAAATGGCCGACGGCGTCGATCACGCACTCCAGTGTCGGGGCGTCTGTGATGCGCAGGTCACGGTGATAGTGCGGGGTCAGGCCACGGGCCGAGAGGCGTGTCTCGATCTGTGGACGCGAACCATGTACCAGTACCAGGCGCACACCGAGGCTGTGCAGCAGCACCAGGTCATGGACGATATTGGCGAAATTCGGGTGGGCGACACCTTCGCCCGGCAGCATGACCACGAAGGTGCAGTCGCGATGGGCGTTGATGTAGGGCGAAGCATGGCGTAACCAGGTGACGTAGTCGTGCATGAGCGATCCATTGGCGTCGAGACGTTGGGCGGGCGCAACCCGCCATGTTCGGTTCGAGAGTCTGTCTCATCGTCGCTGCACGTCTTCGCTCCGGGTCAGGCAATAGTGCTGGATCAGTTGGCGCAATATGGCCACGGTCGGCTCGATACGGGCGAGATCCAGGTACTCGCCGGGCTGGTGCGCGCAGTCGATGTCGCCAGGGCCGAGCACCAGGGTTTCACAGCCAAGCTGCTGAAGATAAGGCGCTTCGGTGCCGAACGCCACCGCCTGTGCCGCATGTCCGGTCAGACGCTCGGCCAGGCGTACCAGTTCCCCGTCGGCCTTCTGCTCGAACGGCGGCACGGCGGGGAACAACGGGCCATAGTCGATACGCACCTGATGCTTGAGCGCCAGCGGCTGCAGCTTGCCGCGAATGGCCTCGCGCAGTTGCTCGGGATCCATGCCGGGCAACGGACGCAGATCGAACTCCAGCGCACACTGCCCGCAGATGCGGTTGGGGTTGTCGCCCCCATGAATGCAGCCGAGGTTGAGCGTCGGCTGCGGCACGCTGAACTGCGGGTTGTTGAACTCGCGCTGCCATTGCGCACGCAGGCCGCGCAGCTCGCCCATCACGTCCTGCATGGCCTCCAGCGCACTGTGGCCGAGCGCCGGGTTCGAGGAGTGGCCGCTCTGACCGAGAATGTCGATGCGCTCCATCATCACGCCCTTGTGCAGGCGAATCGGCTTGAGGCCGGTGGGCTCGCCGATCACCGCGGCCCGGCCCAGGGGACGACCGGCATCGGCCAGAGCCCGCGCGCCGGCCATGGAGCTTTCTTCGTCGCAGGTGGCGAGGATCAGCAGGGGCTGCCGGAAGGGCTGATCGAGCAACGGCAGCACGGCTTCGATCACCAGGGCGAAGAAGCCCTTCATGTCACATGCGCCCAGGCCGATCCAGCGATCACCGGCCTCGGTCAGTTTCAGCGGATCGCTCTGCCACAGCGCCGCATCGAAGGGCACGGTATCGCTGTGCCCGGCCAGCACCAGGCCGCCAGGCCCAGTGCCACGACTGGCCAGCAGGTTGAACTTGCCGGGGCTGATCGGTTGAATTTCGCAGTTGAAACCCAGGTCACCGAGCCAGGCAGCGAGCAACTCGATCACCGGCTGGTTGCTCTGATCCCAGTGAGGCTGGGTACAGCTCACCGAGGGCGCTGCGATCAGCGCGGCGAACTGCTCTCGGAAGGACGGCAGGGGCATCGGCGATCTCCTGGGACGGTGCCCCATCATAGGGGCATCGTTCGCCAGGGGGAACCGCCAGAGCGGGATCAGATCCCGCCGAACAGCCCGCGCAGAATGAAGAAGAAGATGATCGACAGCACCGCACCGGCCGGCAGGGTGATGATCCAGGACAGGAAGATCTTGCTGATCATGCCCAGGTTCAGCGCACCGATACCACGCGCCAGGCCAACACCGAGAATGGCGCCCACCAGCGTGTGCGTGGTGGAAATCGGCAGGCCCAGGCCCGAAGCGCTGACCACCGTGGTGGCCGCCGCGAGTTCGGCGGCAAAGCCGCGGCTGGGCGTCAGCTCGGTGATTTCCTTGCCGATGGTGGCGATCACCTTGTAGCCGTAGGTGGCCAGGCCGACCACGATCCCCAGTGCCCCCAGCAGCAGAATCCAGCCCGGCACGACCGACTTCTCGCCGGCGGCCAGGTCACCACCGCTCTGAATCACCCCGACGATGGCAGCCAGCGGGCCGACGGCGTTGGCCACGTCGTTCGAGCCGTGGGCGAAGGCCATGGCGCAGGCGGTGAAGATCATCAGGATGGCGAAGACCTTCTCCACACTGGAGAAGTGGAACGCCTTGTCCGCCTCGGCGTCGACATGGATGCGGCTGAGCAGCGCGATGCCCACGAACATCACCAGCGCACCGATGCCCAGCGACAGCAGGAAGCCTTCCACCTCGGAGAGGTTCAGCCCTACATGCTTGAGGCCCTTGGTCACGGTCATCAGGGAGATCATGAAGCCGGTGGCGAACATGTACAGAGGCACGTAGCGCTTGGCGTTGAGGAACGGATTGTCGGTATCGATGATGAGCTTCTGCACGCTGACGAACAGGCAGAAGGAGATGATCCCGGCAAGCAGGGGCGTCACGACCCAACTGGCAACGATGGGGCCGACACCGCTCCAGTGCACCGACTCGACCGACACACCGACGGCAGCGAAGCCGATCACTGCGCCGACGATGGTGTGCGTGGTCGACACCGGCCAGCCGCGCATCGACGCCACGAGCAGCCAGGTTCCGGCCGCCAGCAGGGCCGACATCATGCCCAGCACCATCAGGTTGGGACTGATCAGATCAGCATCGACGATGCCGTTCTTGATGGTCTCGGTCACTTCGCCACCGGCCAGGTAGGCGCCGCAGAACTCGAAGACCATGGCGATGATGATCGCCTGTTTGATGGTCAATGCACGTGAGCCAACGGATGTACCCATGGCGTTGGCTACATCGTTGGCCCCGACACCCCAGGCCATGAAAAATCCGAAAAGACAGGCAAGTACGAGCAGTACCAGCCCGTAGTCCGCGATAAGAGACATAAAGTTAGTTTCCGTAGATCCCAGAAAGGAAACTGGCGCTTAGCGCGCCAGCAGTTGTTCCAGTCGGTTGCCCACACGTTGGGCACGGTCGGCGACATCGCCGATCCAGTCGATGATCTGATAGAGGAACATCACATCGACCGGGGGAAGGTCCTTCTCTAGCTTGAACAGATTGCGACGCACCTCGATCTGCATGCGGTCGGTATCGTTCTCGATGGTTCCGAGCTCCTCGATCAGGGTTTCCACCAGCACGGCTTCGCGGCCGGAGAAACCCGTTTCCAGAAGCTCATCGAGCTCGTTCATCGCTTTCAGCGCCTGGGCACTGGCGTCCACGCTGCGCTGCACATAGGCACGCATCAGCGGTTGCAGGCTTTGCGGGATGGCCATCTCGCGGCCCAGCATCAGGCCGGCGATATCCTTGGCGCGGTTGGCGACCTTGTCCTGCACGCTGAGCAGCTCCAGCAGATCCGAACGCGGAACCGGCAGGAACAGGCTCTTGGGCAGGTGCAGACGAACGTTCTTCTTCAGCTTGTCGGCCTCATGTTCCAGGCGCGACATTTCCTGCTGAACCTGCTCGACGCGAACCCAGTCTTCGGCCATCACGGCCTCGAAGAAGGGCACCAGGTTCGCCGCGCACTCATGAGCCTTGGCGATATGCTGTTGCATCGGACCGATGGGCGAGCGACCAAACAGGCTGACGAATGGATTGGTAGGCATAGGGTTACCCCTGGGCTGAAAAGAGGCGGCAAGTATACGGATCACCCGATCTACCCGCCAGCGCATGTCATCTGACAGTAACAATTCCAGGCCATGGATCCCGCGACCGATCGTCGCCACTGCACGAGCCGGTCTTTTCCACTACCCTAGGGTGCCCACCGAGCCGATACGTCGAATCGTCCGCTTTTCCATGCTTCACCGAGCCTGTCATCGCAATGAACAAAGAAACCGAAATCAAACTGCGCGCCAGCCGCGCCACGCTGGCCGCGCTGCGCGAGCACCCGCTGCTGAAAAAACGCAACAAGAGCGGCTGGCAGCGCGTGGAACTGTTCAACCAGTACTACGACACACCGGATCGCGAACTGGCCGGAGCCAGGGTCGCCCTGCGCATCCGTCGTGATGGCGAGCAGTTCATCCAGACACTCAAGAGCCGTGGCCAGAGCGTGGCCGGCCTGTCCGAGCGCAACGAGTGGGACTGGTACCTGAGCAAGCCCAAGCTGGATCTATCGAGACTCGACGACAGCTGCTGGCCGGCGAGCCTGGCGGAACTGGACAAGAAGACCCTGCAGCCGCTGTTCACCACCGACTTCGTCCGCGAGAAAGCCGAAATTGCCTGGGGCCGTGGCAAGGCCAAGGTCGTCATCGAGGCGGCGCTCGACCTCGGCAAGGTGGTTGCCGGCGAAGGTGAGGAAGAAATCTGCGAACTGGAGCTGGAGCTACGCCAGGGCGAACCCGCCGCCCTGCTGGAGCTGGCGTGCGAGCTGGCCGCCGAACTGCCCCTGATGCCCTGCGACATCAGCAAGGCCGAGCGTGGCTACCGGCTGTTCGACTCCGGCAGCTACAGCCTGAACATGGCGACCCCGCAGGTGCAGGCCGAGCAGGTACTGGACGATGCCTTCGCCACCCTCGCCTGGCACCTGCTGGGCGCCAGCCAGCGCCTGGCCGAGCAGTACCGCTGGAGCGGTCACTGGAGCCTGTTGCAGGATTGGCTGCAACAACTGATCGACCTGCGTGCCCTGCTCGCCAGTCTGGGCCAGGCCGCCCCACGCGCCAGTTCGCGTGAATTGCGCGAAGGCCTCGACGCCCTGCTCGCCGACTGGCGCCCACGCCTGGCCGCAGGCCAGAACGACGAGAGCATGCGGCGCAATGCCCCGGCGCTGTTCGCCGCCGAACTGGACGGCTGCCGCTGGGGCCTGCTGTCGCTGCGACTGTCCCACTGGCTGCTGCAACGCAGCTGGACGGTCGAGCGCAATGCCCGCGGCAATCGCCAGGGCAACGCACTGATCGGTAGCTGGTTGCCGACGCTGCTCGGCGAGGAAGGCACGGCTCTGCAACTGCGCCGTTATCAGCAACAGCCGGAAGACCTGAGCGAACAGTTGCCGCGCCTGGAACGCCTGCTGGTCTGGCTGCGCCTGGCCCGTGGCGTGCTGGAAGTGGCCGAGGTCGACCGCCTGTACGGCGAGCTGAACAAGCTGAACCTGCTGGCCCAGCAGCCGCTGGATGACGAACAGCGCCAGTTGCGCGCTACGCAGACACAGATACTGCAAAGCCTCAAGGCCTGGAAGGCGCTGGTGAAATAGCGACTGGACGGCACTGCGCTTTTCCACCGCATTCGCGGCTGAAACCGTTGCCGCCAATCGGTGCACAGTGCGCCGCTCAGCAACACCATGAAAAACGGGCCCCGCAGGGCCCGTTTTCGTTTCAGTGTCTCGTCACTCAGCTGGCGCTGGTGCCACGACGGCTGTCGATCACCTGCGACCAGGACGGGTTGGCGGTCTCGTCCATGGCCTGCTGCAAGGCCTTCTTGCGTTTCTCTTCGGCACGGTGGGCGAAGAACCAGGCGAGGAAGGTGGCGAACGACACCACCAGCAGGATCAGGCTGGCCACGGCGTTGATCTCGGGTTTCACACCCAGACGCACGGCGGAGAAGATCTCCATCGGCAGGGTGGTGGAACCGGGACCGGAGACGAAACTGGCCAGTACCAAGTCATCCAGCGACAGGGCGAAGGACATCATGGCACCGGCTGCCAGCGACGGCGCGATCATCGGCACGGTGATCAGGAAGAACACCTTCCAGGGACGCGCCCCCAGATCCATGGCCGCCTCTTCGATGGACATGTCCAGCTCACGCAGACGCGACGACACCACCACCGCCACGTAGGCCGAACAGAAGGTGGTGTGGGCGATCCAGATGGTGGTCATGCCACGCTGCGCCGGCCAGCCGATCAGCTGAGCCATCAGCACGAACAGCAGCAGCAGCGACAGACCGGTGATCACTTCGGGCATCACCAGCGGCGCGGTGACCAGGCCACCAAACAGCGTGCGGCCCTTGAAGTGGGTGATCCGGGTCAGCACGAAAGCCGCCAGAGTCCCCAGTGCGGTCGCCGCGATGGCGGTGTACAGGGCGATCTCCAGCGAGCGCATCACCGCGCTCATCAGTTGGGTGTTGTCCAGCAGGCCGACGTACCACTTCACCGACCAGCCGCCCCACACCGTGACCAGACGCGACGCGTTGAACGAGTAGATGACCAGGATGACCATCGGCAGGTAGATGAACAACAGCCCTGCCCAGAGCATGATGTTGGAGAAACTCCAGCGTTTCATGGGCGCCCCTCCAGCTCTTTGGCCACGCTTTCGGTTGGAAAGCCGATTGAACAGAATGATGGGCCCACAGTGATTGAACGAATCATGGTCGCCCCTCCAGCTCTTTGGCCTGGTTACGATTGAACAGGATGATGGGGATGATCAGGATCGCCAGCATCACTACCGCCAGGGCGGATGCCACCGGCCAGTCGCGGTTGTTGAAGAACTCCTGCCACAGCACCTTGCCGATCATCAGGGTCTCCGGGCCACCGAGCAGTTCGGGGATGACGAACTCGCCCACCACCGGAATGAACACCAGCATGCAGCCGGCGATGATGCCGTTCTTCGACAGCGGCACGGTGATCTTCCAGAAGCTGTTGAAGTTGCTCGAACCCAGGTCGGAAGCAGCTTCCAGCAGGCTCAGATCATGCTTCACCAGGTTGGCGTACAGCGGCAGGATCATGAACGGCAGGTAGGAATAGACGATACCGATGTACACCGCCGTGTTGGTGTTGAGGATCTGCAGCGGCGTGTCGATCAGGCCGATGCCCATCAGCAGGCTGTTGAGCAGGCCGTTGTTGCCGAGAATGCCCATCCAGGCATAGACGCGGATCAGGATCGCGGTCCAGGTCGGCATCATGATCAGCAGCAGCAGGACGGTCTGCTTTTCCTTGGGCGCACGAGCGATGGCATAGGCCATCGGGTAGCCGATCACCAGGCACAGCAGGGTGCTCAGGGTGGCGATCTGCAGCGAGCCCAGGTAGGCCGACAGGTACAGCGCATCCTCGGTGAGGAAGATGTAATTGCCGAAGTTGAGCAGCAGTGTCAGCTTGTTGTCCGCCCACTCGTAGATTTCCGTGTACGGCGGAATCGCCACGTCAGCCTCGGCGAAGCTGATCTTCAGCACGATGACGAATGGCAGCAGGAAGAACAGGAACAGCCAGAGGAACGGAATGCCGATCACGGCATGCCGGCCACTCGGCAGATAGCGCGAGAGTTTGGCCAGTTTCATGATTGCAGTACCACGCCGCTGTCGTCTTCCCAGTACACCACTACAGGGTCATCCCAGGTCGGACGCTTGCCGCGACGCTCGGCGTTGGCGATGAAGCACTGCACGATCTGCCCCGAGGTGAGCTTGACGTGGTACACCGAGTGGCCGCCCAGATAAGCGATGTCGTGGACGTGACCATTGCTCCAGTTGTACTGGGGGTGCTCATGGTCGCTCGGCAGGGAGGTAGCCATCAGCAGCTTCTCCGGACGCAGGGCGTAGCTGACCTTCTTCTCTTCGGCGCGCGTGCTGATGCCGTGGCCGATGTAGATCGGCCTGTCCAGTTGAGGGCAACTGATGATCGCGTGGTCGGCGTCGTCGGTGGTGATCTCGCCGTCGAACAGGTTGACGCTGCCGATGAACTCGCACACCAGGCGGTTGGCCGGGGTCTCGTAGATGTCTACCGGACTGCCGGTCTGGGCGATCCAGCCCAGGTGCATGATGGCGATGCGCTGGGCCATGGTCATGGCCTCTTCCTGGTCGTGGGTCACCATCACGCAGGTCACGCCAACGCGCTCGATGATTTCCACCAGCTCCAGTTGCATCTGCGAACGCAGTTTCTTGTCCAGTGCCCCCATCGGCTCATCGAGCAGCAGCAGCTTGGGGCGCTTGGCCAGCGAGCGGGCCAGGGCCACGCGCTGACGCTGGCCACCGGAGAGCTGGTGCGGCTTGCGCTTGGCGTACTGGGTCATGTGCACGAGCTTGAGCATCTCGGCCACGCGCTCTTCGATCTCGGCCCTGGGCAGGCCATCCTGCTTGAGACCGAAGGCGATGTTGTCGGCCACGCTCATGTGCGGGAACAGTGCGTAGGACTGGAACATCATGTTGATCGGGCGCTGGTACGGCGGCATGTCGGTGATGTCGACGCCGTCGAGGATGATGCGACCCTCGGTGGGCTTCTCGAAGCCGGCGAGCATGCGCAGCAGAGTCGACTTGCCCGAACCCGAGCCACCCAGCAGGGCGAAGATCTCGCCCTTGTTGATGGTCAGCGAGACATCGTCGACGGCCACGGTCTCGTCGAATTTCTTGGTCACCCGATCGATCTTGACCAGCACCTCTTTCGGTGTCTGATCCCCCTCGAGGGCTTTTTTGTAGGCGCTGGAGGCAACAGCCATTTAGGAAAACTCCCGGAAGATTGTGCCCGGCCGCCGCGGCCGGGCAGGAACGATTACTGACCCGACTTGATCTTGGTCCAGGTGCGGGTCATCAGGCGCTGCACGCGAACCGGCAGCTCGGCAGAGATGTACAGCTTGTCCAGCACCGCTTGTGGCGGATACACGGACGGGTCGTTGCGAACCTCCTGATCCATGAGCTCGCCCGCCTTGGTATTGGGGTTGGCATAACCGACGTAGTCACTGACTTCGGCGATCACCTCGGGCTCGAGGAGGAAGTTGATGAAGGCATGCGCCTGATCCGGGTTCGCCGCATCGGCCGGAATGGCCATCATGTCGAACCAGAGGTTGGCGCCTTCCTTCGGAATGCTGTAGGCGATTTCGATGCCCTTGCCGGCCTCCTCGGCACGGTCGGCGGCCTGCAGGATGTCGCCGGAGAAACCGGCGGCCACGCAGATGTTGCCGTTGGCCAGATCGCCGATGTACTTGGAGCTGTGGAAATAGGTGACGTAGGGACGCACTTCCAGCAGCTTGGCTTCGGCCTTGGCATAGTCGTCAGGGTTGGTGCTGTTGGGGTCGAGCCCCAGGTAGTTGAGCATCGCCGGGATCATCTCGTCGCCCGAGTCGAGGAAGGCGACGCCACACTGGCTGAGCTTCTTGATGTTCTCCGGCTCGAACAGCACCGCCCAGGAGTCGATTTCATCGACGCCCAGCGCAGCCTTGACCTTCTCGACGTTGTAGCCGATGCCGTTGGTGCCCCACAGGTAAGGCACCGAGTACTGGTTGCCGGGGTCGTTGGTTTCCAGTTGCTTGAGCAGCGCCGGGTCGAGGTTGTCCCAGTTCGTCAACTTGCTGCGGTCGAGTGCCTGGAAGGCACCGGCGCGAATCTGCTTGCCGAGGAAATGGTTGGACGGCACCACCACGTCGTAGCCGCTACGGCCGGCAAGCAACTTGCCTTCGAGGGTTTCGTTGGAGTCGAAGACGTCATAGATCGGCTTGATGCCGGTCTTGGCCTCGAACTTGGCCAGGGTCTGTTCGCCGATGTAGTCGCTCCAGTTGTAGATATGCACCGTGGGCTGGGCCAGGGCGGCACCACAGAAGGCGGAGGCCGCCAGGGCGATCAGAGACTTGGGCAGGGTAACTCGCACAGTTTCATCCTCGTTCTTGTGTGCCACCCGAAAAAGGCGCGGCACTTTATAGGAAAATCGTCCGTCGATCAGCGACCGCTCTTGATTCGTGTCCAGTCACGCGTCAGCCAGCGCTGTACGTCACGGGGGCGCTCCTCGGCCACGTAGAGTTTGGCCATCACGTCCTTGCCGGGGTAAACGCCCGGGTTGTCCCGCACGCCCTCGTCAACCAGCGCGGTGGCCTTGAGGTTCGGGTTGGCATACGCCACGTAATTGCTGATCTTGGCGATCACCTCGGGGCGCAGCAGGTAGTTGATGAATGCATGCGCCTCGTCGACGTTCCTGGCGTCCTTGGGAATCGCCAGCAGGTCGGCCCACATCGCGGTACCTTCCTTGGGAATGATGTAGATGATCTCGTCGGTTCGTCCGGCCTCTGCGGCCCGGTCGGCGGCCTGCAACACATCACCGGAGTAGCCGAAGGCGGCGCAGATATCGCCATTGGCCAGGTCGCCGATGAACTTGGAACTGTGGAAATAGGTGATGTACGGGCGCACCTTCATCACCTGCTCGAAGGCCTTCTCGTAGTCTTCGCGCTTTTTGGTATGCGGCGACATGCCCAGGTAGTTGACGACCTGCGGCAGCACTTCATCGCCGGAATCGAGCAGGGCGATGCCGCACGAAGCGAGCTTCTCGGCGTACTTCGGATCGAACAGCAGCGACCAGGAGTCCAGTGGCGCATCTTCGCCCAGCACGGCACGCGCCTTGGTAGCGTTCAGGCCGATGCCGTTGGTACCCCACAGGTAGGGCACCGAATATTCGTTGCCGGGGTCGCCCGCGGCGAGGTTGTCCATGATGGTCGGATCGAGATTGACCAGGTTCGGCAACCTGGATTTGTCCAGCTTCTGGTAAGTGCCGGCACGTACCTGCTTGGCCAGGAAGTGGTTGGTCGGCACCACCACGTCGTAACCGCTCTGACCGGTGGCCAGCTTGCCATCGAGGGTATCGTTGGAGTCGAAAACGTCATACACCACCTTGATGCCGGTTTCCTTCTCGAAATCGGCGATGGTGTCCGGCGCGATGTAGTCGGACCAGTTGTAGACCTTGACCACACGATCGGCTGCCTGAGCGACAGACATGCCGATGGCAGCGGCGATCAGGCCAGCCAGCAGGGTTGAACGACGCATGACGTTTCCTCTTTTTCATGGGGGAACCTGGCGGGCGAACCCGCCAGGCGGCGTTGCTCAAGTCGCTTGGGAAACACTGAAAAAACCATTTACCGTCACTCCCGCGAAGGCGGGAGTCCAGGTACTGCGCAGCTTCTGGGTTCCCGCCTTCGCGGGAATGACGACTATTTCAGAATATCCTTAGCGACCCGACTTGATCTTGGTCCAGCTGCGGGTCATGTTGCGCTGCACGGCCGGAGGCAGATCGGGGAAGGTGTAGATCTTCTTCAGCACTTCCGGAGTCGGGTATACGCCCGGGTCGGTACGCAGGGCTTCATCCACGAGCGGAGTGGCCGCAGCGTTGCCGTTGGGGAACTGCACGTAGTTGGTGATGTTGGCCATCACCTCGGGCTTCATCAGGTAATTGAGGAAGACGTGGGCAGCTTCGACGTTCTTGGCATCGGCCGGTACGGCCAGCATGTCGAAGAACGAACCTGCGCCTTCCTTCGGAATGTTGTAGCCGACTTCCACGCCGTTCTTGGCTTCTTCGGCGCGCGCCTTGCTCTGGTAGATGTCGCCCGAGTAGCCGATGGCGACGCAGATGTTGCCGTTGGCCAGGTCGGAGATGTACTTGGAGCTGTGGAAGTAGGAGATCGACGGACGCACCTTGAGGAACAGCTCTTCGGCCTTCTTCAGCTCGTCGGCCTTGCTGCTGTCCGGGGCGTAGCCCAGGTAGTGCAGAGCGGCAGGCAGAATCTCGGTCGGCGAATCGAGGAAGGACACGCCGCAGGACTTCAGCTTCTCGATGTTTTCCGGCTTGAACACCAGATCCCAGGAGTCGACCGGGGCGTTTTCGCCGAGTACGGCCTTGACCTTCTCGACGTTGTAGCCGATGCCGATGGTGCCCCACATGTAGGGGATCGAGTACTGGTTGCCCGGATCGCTCGGCTCCAGCGCCTTGAGCAGGTCCTTGTCCAGGTTCGACCAGTTCGGCAACTTGGACTTGTCCAGCTTCTGGAATACGCCCGCCTTGATCTGCTTGGCCAGGAAGGGGTTGGACGGTACGACCACATCGTAGCCGGAGCTGCCGGCCAGCAACTTGGCTTCCAGCACCTCGTTGCTGTCGAATACGTCGTAGACGACCTTGATGCCGGTTTCCTTCTCGAAGTTGGCCAGGGTGTCTTCGGCGATGTAATCGCTCCAGTTGTAGACATGCAGCACCTTGTCGTCAGCCTGAGCAGCGCCGGCCACGGCCGCGGTCAGGGACAACGCGAGAAGGGTCTTGCCGAATGTTTTCATGCGTACAGCTCCTGTTGTTGTGTCGATATTCCAGAGGACGCGAAAGCCGCTCGAATCAGGCTGGCTCCCGCACTCTGGCGCAGTCTGGCAAGGTCATGGCACCGCTGACAACTTTCCGTGACTGCGGCTTTTCAGACCGACAGGTCACGCAAGGTCAGATCCAGGCACTTGCGTGCTTTCTCCACCAGTTCGTCTACTTCAGCCTGGCTGATCACCAGCGGTGGGGCGATGATCATGGTGTCGCCCACCGCCCGCATGATCAGACCGTTATTAAAGCAGTGGCCACGGCAGATCATGCCCACACCCACATCCCCCGGGTAACGCTTGCGCGTCGCCTTGTCCTGCACCAGCTCGATCGCACCGAGCATGCCCAGGCCACGCACTTCGCCCACCAGCGGGTGATCCGCCAGCTCACGCAGACGACTCTGCAAATACGGTGCCGTTTCCGCCTTCACCCGCTCGACGATGCCTTCTTCCTTGAGAATGCGCAGGTTCTCCAGACCCACTGCCGCCGCCACCGGGTGGCCGGAATAGGTGAAGCCGTGGTTGAAGTCGCCGTGCGCCTCGATCACCTCGAACACCTTGTCGCTGACGATCAGCCCGCCCATCGGCACGTAGCCGCTGGTGAGCCCCTTGGCGATGGTCATCAGATCAGGCTCTAGGCCGTAGTACTGGCTGCCGAACCATTCGCCGGTACGGCCGAAACCGCAGATCACCTCGTCGGCGACGAACAGAATGTCGTACTTGCCGAGAATTTCCCTGATGCGCGGCCAGTAGCTGTCCGGCGGAATGATCACGCCACCCGCGCCCTGGACCGGCTCGGCGATGAAGGCCGCAACGTTCTCCACACCCAGTTCGAGAATCTTCTGCTCCAGCTGGTCGGCGGCCCAGATGCCGAAGGCTTCCGGGGTCATGTCGCCGCCCTCGCCGAACCAGTACGGCTGCGGGATATGGGCAATGCCCGGGATCGGCAGATCACCCTGCTCGTGCATGAACTTCATGCCACCGAGGCTGGCGCCGGCCACGGTGGAACCGTGGTAGCCGTTCTCGCGACCGATGATGATCTTCTTGTTCGGCTGGCCCTTGCACGCCCAGTAGTGGCGTACCAGGCGCAGCATGGTGTCGTTGCCTTCCGAACCCGAACCGGTGAAGAACACGTGATTCATGCCGGCCGGCGCCAGTTCGGAGATGGCATGCGCCAGCTCCAGCACGGGCGGGTGAGCGGTCTGGAAGAAGGTGTTGTAGAACGGCAGCTGACGCATCTGCGCACTGGCGGCCTCGACCAGTTCCTCGCGGCCATAGCCCACGGCCACGCACCACAGCCCGGCCATGCCGTCGAGAATCTTGTGGCCCTCGCTGTCCCACAGATGCACGCCCCTGGCCTCGGTGATGATGCGCGGGCCCTTCTCGGCCAACTGCCTGTAATCACTGAACGGGGCCAGGTGGTGGGCCTGACTCAGGGCCTGCCA